>Ga0208748_1000691_pt1 | contig 16761 bp, 16 predicted proteins | sample Knorr_S7_td_Bott_FD_185599 | JGI IMG/M metagenome (GOLD analysis project Ga0208748, IMG submission 185599) | Marine microbial communities from Southern Atlantic Ocean transect - Knorr_S7_td_Bottom_ad_4513_LV_A (SPAdes) (version 2) | ecosystem: Environmental > Aquatic > Marine > Oceanic | place... | reverse complement strand
TAAAATTAGTTTTAACCGCATTTATAGGGTTACAACCAATTTGTTTCATGTGAAAAGCTACACCTTCTTTTTTACAAAAGTCTCTAATTTTCCTTGCCCAATTAACATCAAATGGTCTTGCATCATTCGGATCAAATCCCAATTCAACAGATTCACCTCCAACAATATACCAATCCATTGTAGGATATTTTGAAAAATCCACTTCTTCTAATAACGGTTCTGCTGAAACAAACTTAACAGACGCACGACTTGAAGCTAAATAAGGCAATCTTAAAGCGGCTCTTTTATTATCCTCAACAGAAACACCAATCCAAATAAAATCAGGTAATACTTCTAAGTTTCTTGCTTCGCAATACTTATCAATAACTTCCTTCATTCTCTTTTCTCTTTTGGTTAACACTAAGTATTTGTGCCAATTATAATCCATCATTTTATCAAAAATCTTAAAGATTAACTCTTCAGAAACTTCTTCATAAAATAAGTCAGACATTGAATTTACAAATATTATACTTGATTCTTTCCATCTTTTAGGATCGTTAAACAATCTTTCTCTAGCAACATTAACCTTGCCTGTCCAATTGGGTTTATTATTCGTTGTTATTGTTGTTAATCCCTTATACTTTGGGATTCCTTTATCTTCATTTTCTTTACCAACATACATGGCATATGTAGAAAATAGATGTAAAGTAATAAAATAATAAATAATTAAAGATTAATATATGTATTATCCATTGAAAATATTTCTTATTAAGTTATTTTAAAATAAATAGCTATAGAATAATAAGAGAGATAGTTTAATGCAAAAAAAATACAATTATGACCCTAGTAAGATATTTTATCCCCAAGAAGAATTGAATCACTTCATAGAAAGTAAAACAATAAAACATCTCGTTGAGTTGAAAGAAACTAAAAATCACTTTGAAAACAAAATAATAATTGGGGATGGACTAGAGGCAATGGCGGCTATGGAATTTGGCAGGAATCAATCAGAAGCTTTTAAAGCTGATATAGTAATGATTGATCCCCCTTATAATGAAGATAAATCAGGAGGTAAATATCAAGACCAATGGAAAGGATCAGGGAAAGATTTTGCGTGGGCTGGAAAAAATCATGGAGCTTATTTAGATTATTTACATCCTAGAATTGTATTAGGGAAAAATTCTCTAACAGAAGATGGGTGCATGATGTTATTTATTGGTGATGGTGAACAACATCGTGTAAGATTATTAATGGAGATGATTTTTGGAGAAAAAAATTATGTAGGAACGGTTGTTTGGGATAGTAGTAGTAACACCCAACAAACAAAAAAAATAAATAGAACACATGAATATGTAATTATATTCGCTAAGAACATAAAAAAATTTACAGGATTATATTCCACTCCAAACAGCGAAAAGGATGAATTGCAAGAATATGCAAATAGTTTATTGAATTTGCCATATATTGAAAGAACAAATGAATATCAAAAATATTTAAAAACATACGTTCAAAAATTAAAAAATTCTGGTGACAAAAAATATAAAGATATCGGAAAATATAAATACTTAATGCCTGATACAAATTTTATATTTAGGGATAACAGTTCTAGTGATCCTAGAAGTGGTTGTTTTGATTCATTGATTCATCCAGTTTCAAAAAGAACATGTAGTACACCAAATAAAGGTTATAGATTTTCACAAAAATATATTCAAGAATTAAACCAAATAACGGAATATTATGAATTGACAGATGGAAAATATTTAAAAATATTAGAAAATAAAAATGCGACAGCTACAATGGGTATTATTTTTGGAAAAGATGAGAACAATGTACCACAATCAGCAAGAATTCATAAAAAAGAATTAAATAAAGTTGTTTTTAAAACAAATGGTTATGATTTTAAAACAAAAGATAAAAAAGTTGGAATCCCTAAAGAAAGCGGTTTTAACACTGTGAAGCCAATAGAATTTTTATCTGAACTTATCCTTAACTATCCTAAAAAAAATGCGGTGATTATGGACTATTTTGGAGGTTCTGGAACAACAGCTATAAGTGTTGATGAAGCAAATAATCAAGATGGTGGAAAAAGAACTTGGGTTCTTGTAGAAATGAATGAAAATACTGTTGAAGATACAATGATTCCTAGATTGGAATATTTTGATATTAATGACTATAAGATTTTTAAAGTTGATGAATGTGATATTGATGAAGAAAAACTGTTATCATATTTTTCTAATAATCTAGAAAATCATTTAAAAGCTAATTACAACTATAATGAAATAGAAGAAGAAATTAATGATTTAAATATACTAGGCATTGATAAAAAACAGTTAATTTGCTACAAAAAGCCTGATAACTTTAGTGTTCCAAGACCATCAAAAGCAAAAAGATTTTTTAAAAATCTTGTTGAAAAATATCAACTAAAATCAATAAAAATGTATGTGATAAATAAAGATTTATTAACAGTATTTGAAGATTTAAAGAAAAACCTTAAGGAAGATGGTATTAAACTAGAAATTAGCACAGTACCAGATGAATTTAAGAAAAATTGGGAAAACAATTTAAGTATTTTAACAGGGGAGAAAAGATAATGAATTTTTATGATGAAAATATATTAAAATCATATCAAAAATCTGCCCTCAATATAATCATTAAAGATTTTTATGATTATTTAAAACATGAAACAAAAGAAAGAAGATTTGTAGTTTCACCTACTGGTTCAGGCAAAACTTTTATGATGTATGCTTTTATTGAAAAAATTGTAGATTTAGATAAAAATGATGATTTTAGATTTGTCTTGATAACGCACAGCTTGCAAATGGCAAAAGGATTCAAAGAAGACATTCAAAAACTTGGAACTTCTATTTATACTTTTGAAGATTTAGAAAATAAAGTTTCAAGAGTTAATGACCAAGTAATTTTATTGAATCCAGAAAAAATTAATACAGATTCAGGGCAAGATTATCTAAATCGCTGGAAAAGAGCCAATAAAGATAAAAAAGTCATTTTGTTAATGGATGAAGCTGACGTTACTCATGATGGCAAGAGAAACAGAGACCTTCTTGATATTATTAAACCAAAATATGAATTAGGTTTTACTGCAACTTTTGATTACAAAAAAGATAATAAAAATGCTATTAAATCTGATAGAAAACCTAGTGTTGTTATACATGAAGTTCCATTGTCTGATGTGAAAAAGGATGAAGTCGTTGTAAAGGGGTTTGAATCAATTATAGATACTGAAGGTGTTTCAATCCGAAGTATAATAAGGGCTGCTTTAGAAAAACAAAATGAAATATATGATAAAACAAAAGAATACTCTGATTCATATATTCCACGATTGTTAATACAAACAAATGCTCACAAATCACTTGATGTTAAAGATATTGTTTTAGAAGAAGCTTATAAAATAAATTCTAAGTTATACTCAACTGGTGAGTTGAATGTAGCTGGCGTTTTAACCTCTGAAATCAAAGAGTTTAATGAAGAAGAAAAATATAATTTTTTAGTTATTATTGGTGATGGAATTATATCTCGTGGATGGGATTATCCTGAAATTAAAATTATTATTGCGGAAAAAAATTCCGTTGACGCTTCTGTAGGCTCTCAGTTGCTTGGTCGAGCTTCAAGAATGCCAAATCATTTTTATCGTCAAAATGATTTATTAAATAATGGATATGTGTATGTAGTTGGAAAACATTCTATAGAAAAATCAGGCGAACTATACAGTAGTGGCATAATAGTTGACAAAAGTAATAGTACAGAACACAATATTTCTGAAAAAGAAGAACTTTTACCTAGAGGTCTTAAACAACCTGATTTTAAAAATTGGATAAATGATTTTGAAGATAATTTTATTTATGACCAAGAAGAGCAATATGAAGAGTTAATAGAAGACCTTTTGGCATTAATGCAGGATGTTATTTCGCAAGCGAAAGAAAAAGATACTCATAAAAAACAAATAAAAAGGTTTGATTTTGAAAATGAATCTGAACACTTAGGATTGATTGATTTAGAGATTGATTCTAATTATGCTATGGAGTCAGTTAAAAAATTTCTTTATAGAAAATTACCTAAAGATTTAGTTCAAGACACATTTAGTGAACCAAAACTGATTGAAAATGTAAATTATAAAAAGATATATGAATCTATAATTCAAACTTTGGAAAAAGATAATAATAAGTATTTATTAAAACTAATGCATAGAATTGCATATAAGTCTTTTATTTTTAAATTTAATAAGCGTTCAATAGATCAAAAGAAAGCAACTAAATATAGTAGATCTTTATATGATTTTGATGATTCGATGAATGATGAAGAAAAGGATTTCGCAGCAACATTGAATGAATATTGTGAAAATAATAACAAATATTGGATTAGAAATAGAGAGAAAATAGATATTAGATTACCACTTGGTTACTATCCTGACTTTATAGTATTTGATGAAAACAGTTATTTCATGGTTGAATACAAAGGAAAACATTTAGTTGAAAATTCAGATTCTTTAAGAAAAAAAGAATATGGATTAAATAATGAAAACGTAAAGGTTTTAATGGTCATTAAAGATAAAGAAGGCTTTAAAGTAGGAACAGAAAACCAAGAGTTTTCAGAGTTTACCGATTCAAAAATCAATACAATTCTAAGATTATCTTAATTAAATAAAAAGGACTCCTAAGAGTCCTTTTCTTCTTTCAACTTCATCATAGTCTTGATTGTAATTTTCAATTCCCTGTTCTCTCTAGCAATTGCTGATGTATCGCATGGTTCTGACACAACAAACAGTCCACTTTTGGAACAACCAAATCTCGTATTACACTCGCCACAAAAGTAATCACTTCTTAAATATTCAGGATCAGAGCTAAACGGCAAATCCGCTAACTCTTCACCGCATTTTGGACAATCCATAATAATCTCCTTAGTTTGGATATTCTCTAATTAATAAATCTTCAGGTATATCTTCCAATTTGTCGCCTTTAAAGTTAGTTTTAACGGCATTAACTGGATTACAACCAATTTGCTTCATGTGAAAAGCAACACCTGCTTCTTTGCAAAAGTCTCTTATCTTCCTTGCCCAATTAACATCAAATGGTCTTGCATCATTAGGGTCAAAGCCAACTTCCACTGATTCACCACCCGCTATGTACCAGTCCATAATCGGATATTTTGAAAAATCAATATCTTCCAACAAAGGTTCACAAGAGACGAACTTCACACAAATATAGAATAAAAATGTAAAGTTTTTTAATTTATATTTAAATATTTGACTTTTATTATTTTTATTGTATTTTATAAGTTATAAGGCTTTAATTGTACCTTTTTCACAGCTTAAAAAAGTAAAATACGACAATTCCTAAAACAACTTTTTAAAAATATTATTTTCTTTTTTGAAAATTAAAATATCTTTTATTTGGTGCTGTGACTATTTAATAATTTAATTACTTAATTTTTAAAAAAAGGAATTCAATCATGAATAATAATTCAATTAAATTTTTTAATAAACATTTTAAAAAAATATATACAAAACATAGCAATATATATATAAATTACAAATACACTCAACTTCTTGATATATCTTCAAGATTGTTAGGTTATTCAGATTATAATAATTATACTAATGACAACAAATTTTTAGATTATAATTATTTTATAAAAAAAATAAATCAAAACCTTGAAAAAGTTTTAACTAAAGAGCTAAATACTTTTAAAAAAACATATTTTCATTCTGATATTATAGATTTTAAAGTTGATTTAATTTTTTACTTTAAATATCTTGAAATTAATAAATTAAGAAAAGAAATAAATGATAATATGTATTCTAATCAACTTCCTCTTGATTTAAGTTTTGAGTATTTATTAAAAGATTATAAACACTCATTGTCTCTTTGTGATGATATTAATAATATTTCTATTTTAGATACTAAAAATGACATTCAATATTATATTGATTTTCACGAAGGAAATTTTTTAAATGATTTACTATATAAATCTTTTGAATTTATTGAAGATGAAATATTTAGAATTTCTAATAATATAATTGATTTTAAACTTCCCAATATTAATTCACTTAATAAAGATATATATATTAATACTAAAAACTCCTACTCTAATAAGGTTTTAAGTATAGGAATACCCTTTTGTGAAAAAGATTTGGATATATTTAAAGCTGAATTTAAGAATATAATTGATTCTTTATATATAAATATAATTTATATATTAACTATATATTACAAAGTGCATAAAAGAAATTTATTATAATTTTTTAATTAAATATTAAAATAGTATATATAAATAATATAATGATACAGAAAAAGGCACTATGTGCCTTTTTTTTATTAAATATCAGGAGGAATATCTTTTTCAGGACAACCGCAATACAAACAAAAATAGTAATTTTTATTAAATTTTCCTTTTTTATGAACTTTAATTTTTGTACTTGAAAAATAAGTATCTTTTTTACAATCCTTACATGAACTTTTTTTTATTAACTTATTTGATATATTATAACCACAAATATAACAATTTGCTTTTCTTTGATCTTTTCTTATTATTAAACTTTTAGGAAATAAATTTTCATCAAATTTATTCTGTTTTATAAAAGGAGAATAACCTAAACTTATTTCTGTATTTATTGTTGATTTACAATTTGGACATATACAAAAACTTTTAATATCTTCTTTATAATTTATTAATTTTTTAAAATTTTTTTCATTTAAATTTTCTTGTATTATTTTTAGAAAATTTAAAAATATTTTTCTTATTTCAATATTTTTTCTTAAAATTTTATAATAAACTTCTTTTTCTACTCTTTTTAAATAAAACCCCATACCAACAATTTCTTTTTCTTTTTCTTTTAAAACAACTTCTGTACTTTGAATTAATCTATAGAAATCTTTAATAAAACTAGATTTCTTAAAGAATAGATACCATATAGTTAAAAAGTCCATTAATATTTGATTTAAATTTATATTAAAGTCTCTTACAATGCTATGCATATTTTTATTTCTTAATTTTCTATTATTATGATATACATTTTGAAAAGTATTATTATCAAATAAAAAGTTATCAAAAAAAATACTTTCTAATTTATTTTTTGCAACATCATATAATAAATGAGCTTGAATACTGGAAAAATCATCATAATCTTTTTCTATACTATAATCGCTTATATTATCAATTTTTATTAAATCTAAAGGATTTTTTTCTAGAATTAGTCCAGACAAATATATTTCTGAAATATGATGTATATTTGTCATTAATTTTATTTTTTCTTTTTTATATTTATCTTTATTATTCTTTATATTATTTATATTAATAATATCATTAAGTGAATCTATAAAAATTTCGTAAGATTTATTAAAATAGTCTTCTGGATTTGGGATGTTTTTTATTTTTATATTTATATTTATATCATTCATTTATCTATTTTCCTAAATTTATAAATTTGTATAAAACTTTTTCTTCTTTATTTTTATTTTTTGTTTTATCTGCGACATCTAATCCTATTCCAATAGTTTTCAATAACGTAAAATCAGTTAAAGAAGCTATGGAAACTTCAATTATTTTTTTAGACCAAAATAAAAAACCTGCATCAAATTTTTTTTCTACTGTTTTTATTCTTTTATTTATTTCTTTTTGAAACTCTAATATTAATTTTTCTCTAGATTGTATATTATTCTCTTTATATATTTTTTCTAACATATTATTAAATAAATTTTGTATTTCAAATATAAATCCTTCTTTATGAAGTTCAATTAATATATCAATAGGATAATTTTCAAACCAATCAAATTTATGCTTTAAAGTTTGTATTGCTTCTGTTTTATATTGAGTATTAGTTTTTATTTGTGATTTATTATTAATATTTTCAAGAGTCCATTTTAAATGTTTATTTGAAGTAAAAGATTCCATTATGTTTGAAGAATTCAAATTTTGAGAGATTATAATAGCGTCAAGAGATTGCATTGTTCTAGAATTTATATTCCAAATAAAATTTAATCCCAATGAAATATTTGGGTACATTTCTTTTTTATTTAATATAAAATTATCTAATTGATTTATATTACTATTATTACCCCTATCTAAATCATATATAAGATTATCTTCGATAAATATATTTTCTTTTAATTCATTAATATCATTAATTTTACTTGCATATAATTCAAGTTCTTCATAGCTTTCAAATTTTTTACTATAAATTTCATTAACTTTATTTAAAGTTATTATATCAGATACTTTATTAAATTCTTCTTTTTTAACATTATTTTCAGGGAAAGGATAAAAAATTATAACTTCTTTATTTAAATTTTTATTTATTTCTAATAATTCTATTGTATTAATTAATGATAACATTAAGTTATTTGATAAATTAAATAACTCTCTTTTCCATCCAAAATTTTCAATTTCATAAGTTATAGGAATCCAAGATTTCAATAAAGGATCTGATAATAAAATAACCTCAGAAGAAAATGCATATTTTTGAAAAGGATTTGAATTATTATTAAATAAATCTCCTGTTAATATTACTTTTCTTTCTTTTAAATTTTTTATATCCTCTAAAATATGATTGTTTTTTTTCCAAAAATATTCTATTTTTTCTTTATTTATTATATAAGTCTTTATTAAATTTTCTTGATTTAATTCTTTATAAAATACATCTTTATTTTTTTTATATTTAGTGAAAAAATCTCCGAAAATTTCTATTAATAATTCGTAATACTCTATTTGGATCTGCTTTATTGAGGGTTTGGTTAATTTAGTTATATCCATTATAGCTCCTTTAAATATTTATTTAATTCATTTATTTTATAATTTTCTTTTGCAAGATTATTATTATTTTCTTTTAATTGATTTATAACTTGTTGTGCTAATTCTAATTTTTTCTTTAATTCTTTATTCTCTTCTTTTAAAAAATCATTATTATTATATTTCTTTTTGTTTAAGATATACTCCGACAATTCAGCATAAGAATCTAAAGTAGGTCTTGAAAAAGGTTTTCCATTGTTATATTTAGCAGACTGATCACAAACATTTTTTTTTGTTAAATTTTTATTATTACTTTTTAAAAATCCATTTATTGGATCTTCTTTAATATTTAATACATTTCCTTGTTCAATATCTTCAATACATTTCCAAAGTATTTCTTCAGTAGTTAAGTTACTCATTATTTTCTCCTGATATATAAGCTTCATTTTTATTAAGCTTTTTTATTACTTTTTTTACCATGTTTAATTCTTGTTTAAACCTTATTGAATTAGGTTCTAAATTAATTAATTCTTCATACATAAGTTCTAATTCAATCCAATAACTCTTATGTACATCTGGAAGTATTATATTACCTTCACAGGTTAAACACTCAATAGGACTAAATACTGTGCTTTCTTCATTTATAGTACTTGCATAATCATTGACAACTTTTAATTGTCTACCAGCCATAAAAATAGATAATTCGTTATAATTATTAGCAGTTACTAATGCTTTTGATATTTTATTATCTATTTTATCAAAAAGGACTTTTTTTTCTATTGTATCTTCCTTTTCTTTTATATAACCTTCAATTAATTCTGAAAATGAAGAGTCTAATTTTTCACTTTCTCTCATATAGTATAATGTTATGTCTTTTGAAAAGTGTTTAAATTGTTCTTTTATAATGTCTACTTCAATTTTTAATATACTTCTTGCTAAAAATCTTGCAAAGGTTCTTCTAAAATTATGAGAAGTTATTTTAAATGAAGTATCAATCCCAAGTTCATTAATTTTTCTATCATAATTGATCTCAAATCTTTGAAATGAAGCACTCTTAGTTTCAAGTTTGGCAATTGGTTTTTTCACACTTACAAAAAGTTTTTCTGTATGGTTATTTATTCCATGATGCTTTAAAACTTCTGTTGTATATTTTGAAATTAATTCTAATGCTTTAATAACTCTTTCTAAAATATTAGGACAATACCATTCTACTTCTTTACCTTCTTTTGAATCTATTGAAACTAAATCTTCATATTTAAAAGTAAAACCTTTTATTTTTAATATTTCTGAATTTAATTTTTCATATTTTTCTTTTAAAATACAATTTCTTTTTAAACTAAATACTTCTGATATTCTCATTCCTGTATAGGCTTGTATTAATATTGCTGAATAATATTGAATATTTTCTAAATAATCTTTATGTTCCATTATATTTTTATAATTATCACTGAAATATTTTGAAGTATGTTTTATATCTCTAGCTTTTAATTTCATTCCGCTTTTTATTTTTTTTATATAATGATTTATAATAAACTCTTCTTCTTCTAAATTATTTAAAAACTCATTTATTTCTTTTTCACATTCTTTTGTAATTAGTTTCCATTCTTCGTCAGAAATTATTTTATTTTGATTATCTTTTTTATTATTTATAACTATCTGTTGAAATGGTTCAAAATTTATTTTATATTTCATTTCATTTCTATATTCAAAGAAAACTTTTACTGCGGCTAAATAAGATAGAATTACAGATTTTGTATATTCTTTTTTCTCTTTTTTTAAATAATAAAAATAATTTTCTATTTCTTCTTTATTCAAATCATTTATATTACATTTTTTACAAACTTCTATCATATAATTAAAAAATAAAACAATTCTATTTACTTTGTTATGAATTGTTTGAATTTTATCTCCTTTTACAATCATTTTATATGTAATGTCTTTTAATGATTCATATAGAAAAGAATATTCAGATATATTTTTTTGATTATACTTTATTTTTTTTATTGAAAAATTTATGTTTTTTATATTTGAAGCATTATTATTAGATAACCTATAAGAAAGATCCCATATATCATCTTTATAAAATGAAATCACTTTTTCTTTATTTGAACTAATTACTAATTCATTTTTTTCAAACAATTTTTTATTTCTTATATCTTCATTATAAATTAATTTTAAATTATTCATTTTCTATATATTCCTTAATAATTGCATTTGCCATTAGTTCATTTTTCCAAAAAGGATAAAATCCATAATTATTAATTTTATTTTTTGCTTCTTCTATCATTTCAATATCAAATTCAATAATAGTATTATTTATTAATTCTATTACCCAATTAATTTTATTTTCATTTTTATATTCTTTCTCAACAGCATTTTTAAAACTTAATAGTTTCCAAATATCATTAACACCAATAACAGAATAATTTTTACAACTTAAACAATTTATATAACTCTTACATTTTTCTTCGTTATATAATTCATCTTTAATACATTTCCCAATAGCTGTATCGAAGTACCCATTATTTAATTTATTATATATTTCTTCTAATGTATAATTTTCAATATTAAAAGATTTTTGAAATATAACCCAATCATCAAAATTATTATTATTTGAAAATTTATTCATTAAATTCTGTACAATATTAAATTTGAATTGTAATTCTTTATTAATATTTTTTTTTATATAAAACTTTTCGGTAGTTTTGACACTTTTATGTCCAAGAATTTTAGAAACTAAATTTTCAGAATTAGTTTTATCAAACATTTTATTACTAAAAAACCTTCTTATTTTCATTGTTGACAATGTTTTTATATTTTTAATGTTATTGTTTTTCAAATACTCTTTAACGACAAGAAGATTATGAAAATCAGAAGGCGAACCTAAATATTCAAATATTTGATTGTCTTTTTTGTAACTAAATATATTTAATGAATTGCTATTTATTTTTTTTCTATTTTCTATTAGATATTTTATTGTTTTTTCCAAAAGATAAGTTTCTTCTGTTAAAGGGATTAACATTGTTTGTTCACCTTTATAAGAACGATTTTTTTTACAGGAAATATAAATAAATTTTTTATCTTTTTCTTTATTAAACTCAAAAGATTCTACGTCTAAATAATTCAAACCAGTTTGATTAAATCCCGTAAACATTGCAAGATACCAATATGCTGCTTTAATTATAATATGTTCTTTATCTTCAATATCTTTTAAAGAATTTTTTAATATATTTTTAACTAAATTAGATAATTCTATAAAATCTTCTTCTTCATAATGCTCTACTTTTTGTTTTAACTCTTTTGTAAATTTTATATTTGGATAATTTTTATTTTTTATATCTTCTGCTAATTTAAAATAATTTTTTATTTTTATTTCATTTAATATTACCAAAAGTTTTTTATAAGAAGCATGAGAATATTTACTTTTCATTCTTATATATTCAGAATATTTTAATAAAACAGTATAATCTATATCTTTAAATGAATTAATTATAATTTTTTCGTTATTTATAAATTTTAATATAAAATGTCTAAAAGCACTATAACTTTTCAATACATTTGAATATGTGCTTGTTTTTTTTATTTCATTAAAAAAATATTTTATTTCTAATGCAAATATATTATCTTTTTTTATTTTTTGATTATTAAACAATGATAAAAGATTGATATCTCTATTTTTTTTATTGTTAAACTTTAATATCCAATTATTCTTTTTATATTCTTCTTCTACATTAAATTTTTTATTAGATAATTGTTCTATTTCAAAATCTACAATATTATTTTTGTTACTCTTTAATTTAATTTTATCTATTCTTGCCATAAATCACCTAATTTAAAAAATCCATTGCAAACTCTTCTAAACTCTCTTCTGCTATTTCTCTCATTTTTTCTTTATTGAGCAATTTTACATAAAAACTTTTTGTTGTATCTGGTGAAGAATGACCTAATCTTTCTGATAAATATAAATATGCTTGTTCCATATTATTTTTTTTACATTCTTGTTGATAAATAAAGTTTGAAGCATAAAAATGTCTTAATTGATGTGGAGAGAAATGATTTATATTTAATTTTTTTGTTATATTTTTAAATGTTTTGTTTAACTTATCAGCAGAAAACTTACTGCCTCTATTACTCAAAAACAAGGGTATATCAATAGTATGATTATTTTTAATTTGATATTTTTCTTTTCTCTGTAAATATTCCTTTGATATAGTATGTTTCAGTATTTTTTTTCTTAAATTTTCGCTTATAACAATGCTTCTACTTTTATTATATTTTATTTGCATTTTATTTGAATCCAAAAATAAACTATAGCTTTTTCTAGATTTTGAAGGCTTCATGTTATTTATAATGTTTAAAGTTAATTGTAATAATTCATCTTTTCTTAGACCTGTCTCTATCAATATATGAGTCATTAATTTATCATTATTATTTAAATTTTTATAAACTTTTTTAAGATCTTCTATTTTAGGAATATCTTCTATTTCTTGATTAGAACTTAAAAATCTTTTAATGGAAGAACTTTTAATATTTTTTATTTGATTTTTTTTAGAAAAAGTTTTTATTATATTTTTTGTTTCTATTTTCCCAAATTCTTCAAAAGGATTTAAATCTATAAAAGAATGTTCTTGTAACCAACAATATAAGCTTTCTAAAATAGATAATTTTTGATTTATAGAGGTATTTTTGTTTCCTTTTTTAGATAATAAGGCAACATATTTTCTAATTTCACTTCCAGAAATATTGTTATATATAATATCATTTTCGTAACAGTAATCTAAAAAGGAAAGGATAGTTTGTGAATTGTTTTTTGAAGTTTTACTATTTGAACTCCATTGGTTTTCTGTTTTAAATAGTAAATACTCATTAATATCTTCAAGTAAAACACCATTCCAATCAACAATAAATGGAATTTTATTTTCAGTTTTTATAAGTTTTTTTGTTTTTTTATGATAATATTCAAAATTATCCATCCAATATATTTGCAAATTTTACCCTCACTTTACATTTTATTATAAACGTAAAGTTTAAAAAGTCAAATTGTTGTTGATATTATATATTATTAATGTAAAATAATTAAAAATAAAAGGAAATGTTAAAATGACAATGATAATTGGTATTAAATATAAAAATTCTTGTATATTAGCTGCTGATAAAGCTCTTGTTTTGAATAATTTTACAATTTCAAGTAATGAAAAAAAAATAGAAACTATCATTAAAGATTCAATAATAATAACAGGTGCAGGACTTAAAAGTGCCTTAGTTCACATAAAAAATAGTTTAAAAAATTATCATTTTTATAGTATAGAAGAAATATTACTTCATATTAATAAAGAAAAAGAATTATTAATTAAGAAAGGATATTCAAAAAAAGATATGGAAACAACTTCTTTTCTTGTTGCTTATAAAGCGGAAAATCCACAAATTGTAATCCATTATCCAAAACATTATATGGAAAAAGATAATATAAAATATGAAGAGGCAATAAATATATCTGAACTTGTAGATAAATACCTTGTTATATTTCCACCAGATATAGACGAATCTACAAGAATTATTATTAATTCAAAATTAAACATATTAGCAAAAACAAAACAAGGGCTGAATGTAGTTGAAAAAGATCTTAAAGATATTTTTTTAATAGCAAGTCAAAATAGTAAACAAGTTTCTTCTGAATTTGATTTTGAAGTTATAAATTAAAAAAGACTCAATCAAGAGTCTTTTTCTTTTAACTTCATCATTGTTCTAATCGTAATTTTTAACTCCCTGTTTTCTTCAACTACTTTTGAAGTATCACAAGGTTCTGAAACAATATAATTACCACTTCTACTTGTTCCAAATCTTGTATTACACCCACCACAAAAGTAATCAGGTCTAAATCCTTCTGGATCAGAACTTAATGGCAATTCAATTACTTCTTCACCGCACTTTGTACAATCTTTCATAACATTTCTCCTAATTGGGATATTCTCTAATTAATAAGTCCTCTGGTATATCTTCTAATTTATCACCCTTAAAATTAGTTTTAACCGCATTTATAGGGTTACAACCAATTTGTTTCATGTGAAAAGCTACACCTTCTTTTTTACAAAAGTCTCTAATTTTCCTTGCCCAATTAACATCAAATGGTCTTGCATCATTTGGATCAAATCCTAATTCTACTGATTCACCACCAACAATATACCAATCCATTACAGGAAAGTTTGAAAAATCTACTTCTTCTAATAATGGTTCTGCTGAAATAAACTTAACTTCTGAATTTGATTCATTTAAATCATTAATTCTTTTTTCAGCAACCTTATTATTTTCAACAGAAACACCTAACCAAATGAAGTCTGGTAATTTATTTAAATTTCTTAATTCACAATATTCATTAACTAAAATTTTCATTCTTTCAGATCTTTTAGTTAATATTAAATATTTGTGCCAATTATAATCCATCATTTTATCCAATATTTTAAAAACTAATTCTTTAGAAACAGCTTCATAAAATAAATCTGACATTGAATTTACAAAAATTATACTTGGTTCTTTCCACCTTTTAGGCTCATTAAATAATCTTTCTCTTGCCACATTTATATTACCATTCCAAACAGGTTTACCATTTGTAGCAATGGTAGTTAAATCTTTAAATTTAGCCACTCCTTTTTTAGCTTCATTATCCGAAACATACATCGCATAGCAGTTTTTACAAGCAGGTGAAATTTTTTCACAACCTGCAATTACATTCCAAGTTTTATTCGCCCAAGATATATTAGTAGTTTTATTAAATTTTGTCATTATGCTACCCTCATTAATTCTTTATATTTATTACTCACTTTACTTTTTAAATTACATCTTTTCACACTTGCGGCTGTATCTTCTAAATATGGCAATCTCAAAGCGGCTCTTTTATTATCCTCAACAGAAACTCCAATCCATATAAAATCAGGCAAAATTGATATATTTCTTGCTTCGCAATACTTATCAATTACTTCTTTCATTCTTTTTTCTCTTTTAGTTAACACTAAATATTTGTGCCAATTATAATCCATCATTTTATCGAATATCTTAAAGATTAATTCCTCAGACACTTCTTCATAAAACAAATCAGACATAGAGTTTACAAAAATTACGCTTGATTCTTTCCATCTTTTAGGATCGTTAAATAATCTTTCTCTGGCTACATTTACTTTTCCAGTCCAGTTTGGTTTACCATTCGTTGTTATTGTTGTTAATCCCTTATACTTTGGTATTCCTTTATCTTCATTTTCTTTACCAACATACATGGCGTAACAATTTTTACAGGCAGGAGACACTTTGGCACAACCTGCTATAATATTCCAAGTCTTGTTTGCCCAAGATATATTAGTTTTTTTATTAAATTCACTCATTTTTATTCACCTTTTATAAAATTTTTCCAAAAAAAAACCTTCCCGAAGGAAGGTTTAGTATAAATTCTTTTCACGCACTAAACATTCTTCGAATGACATCGAATTAGGTTATGCAGTTGTTGTAGTTTATTTGTATATTTCATAATTATAACCTTTTGTTTAATGATTTTTTATATAATAACAAAGTGAATTAAATTAGTCAACAAGTTTTATTGAATTTATAATTCTATTTTCAAATATTTTTACTTTTTCATTTAATTCATAGTTTTCTTCTGACACTTTTATCAATGCTTCTTTTATATTCTTTTTTATATAATTCTGCATAACAATTCTTACAAGCATGAGACACTTTTGCACAACCTGCAATTACATTCCATGTTTTATTTGCCCAAGATATATTTGTTGTTTTGTTGAAATTTTTATTTTAAAGAGATGTTTTTACGACTATATAACTAAAAAACTTCCCAAGGGTAGGTTTCGTATTTATTTACACGTACAAATCTGTCTTTCAACGGAGTTGAAGTGACTATTATTGCAGGTTTGTATAAAATTTCATCTGAAACTCCCCATATCTAAAGAAAGGGGGTTCTTGTCCTACTTAATCTTTTGAGTGCTATAAAATAGCATCCAAATTTAATTAAGCACTCAAAGAACCTTTTACAAGCCA
>Ga0208748_1000689_pt1 | contig 16819 bp, 9 predicted proteins | sample Knorr_S7_td_Bott_FD_185599 | JGI IMG/M metagenome (GOLD analysis project Ga0208748, IMG submission 185599) | Marine microbial communities from Southern Atlantic Ocean transect - Knorr_S7_td_Bottom_ad_4513_LV_A (SPAdes) (version 2) | ecosystem: Environmental > Aquatic > Marine > Oceanic | place... | reverse complement strand
ACCTTTATGTAAAAACTTTAGCTGTAACAGGCGGTTATTTAATCGATGTTGCCGGCAATCCAATGTCAACAGCTGATTTGTCTATTTCTGCTGGTAATAACATGAGTGACAGTAAAAATATTGAAATAGATGGTATAGATCCTTCGGATTTTTCTGTTGGCAGTGTTACGACAGCCGGGGGGAATGTATATACTGGATATTGGAATTCAACTAATACCGGATTTGATATAATAATCCCCATTGATGATGATGCGAGTTTAACAGATGGAACGGTTCAAATCCGAGGAAAAATAAATTCAGGATCCTATGAAAATGTCGGAACTGCTGAAACAATAATTGTGGGTGATTTAGACAGCGATAAAACAATATCTCTTACAGCAGCTGAATTGGAAGCTTTAACAAATTTTTCTGATGATGGAATCGTAACGATAACTGCAATAATTACAGATGAAGCTGGCAATACAGCAACGGGAACAGAAAGTGCTACAACATTAACTATAGATCAAACGATTCCTTCATCGTTTACAGCATCAACTGTAAGTCCCGATGGAAATGTGGAAAATGCTGGATATTATAATGGCGTCAACACGGGTATTGAAGTCAATATTCCCCTTGAATCTACAGATAACACCTTGACTGGGGGTAAGATAAGGTTGCAGGCAAAAGCAGGCGCCAATACATGGGTAAGTGTTGCTGATTTTAATACAGTGCTGGGTACGGATTTTACAGCAGGGTTTAAAACGGTTACTGTTGATTCAGGCGGTACAGACAGCACGGATTTGGATGAATTAACCGGTTTTGCTGAAAATGAAAATCTGTATTTCAGGGCAATTCTCTGGGATGTAGCCGGGAATCAGCGTACCGGTAGTGAGAGTGCAACAGACATTATTATTGATCAAACAAGACCGACAGTCAGCTCTGTTTCATCATCTTCCGACAATGATAGTTATAAATCAGGTGAGTCTATCAATATTGACGTTTCATCTTTAGAAGTATTGAATGTAACGGATACACCCCAAATTACCCTGGAAACAGGTGATACGGATGCTACGGTTGACTATTCAAGCGGAACAACTACAACAACAATTACGTTTGTGTATACGGTTGATGACGGCCATACTTCATCCGATCTCGATGCAAAAAATGTCAATGCTTTATCATTGAACAGCGGTACAATTTATGATGATGCCGGAAACGCATTGGTGTTGACACTACCTACACCCAGCGGCAGCGGTTCTTTGGGCGATAATAAAGATATTATAGTGGATACAGATGCGCCTACAGCAAGCATAGCATATACCGATGAACTTGTTAAAGAAAACGATATAGTTAATATTACAGTCACCTTTGATGCCGCCATGGCTACTACTCCCCAAATTGCCATTGATTATGCCGGAACGGATGAGTTAGACACTACGAATATGTCCCAAGTGAGTACTACTGTATGGGCATATAATACTATTACAATTCCCGATGGAAACGATGGCGCGGCGACAGTTTCCATTATCGGGACAGATATTGCAGAAAATGCATTAACGAACACCAATACCACTAATCGTTCCCTGATGCGAGTTGATAATACACATCCGACATTTACTTTTTTGTCACCGGACAGTGGAAATTATGTTAATAGTAGAAATGTAGGGTATAAATTAAGCGAAACCTCGTTTTCAGGTACCATCACCTGGACGCGAACTGGGGGTATTGTTGACGCAAATTCTCCGCATGCTGTCACGCTAGCATCATTAGAATTGGATGAAACAACTACATTCAGCAATTATACATTAACAAGCGATCCAACAACACTGGTTTCCGGTGCAAACTACTCTATAACCTGGTCAGCTACAGATTCAGCGGGAAATGTATCCAATGATTTTATTTCAACACCTGTTCATTATGATACAACGGCCCCCACATCAGCATTAACATATAGTCGTTATTTTGCAAGTGCAGATACAGTTGTTACAATTACAGCTACGTTCAATGAGCGCGCATTACCCACACCCCAAATAGCGATTGATTATGCGAGCGTAGGTGACGATATAGCAGCCACTAATATGACCATTGGTGCAGATTCCACCATATGGACATATGCTGCTACCATACCTGCCGGAGAAGCCAATAATGGTATCGTTGCAATTAGTATCACTGGGACAGATTTAGCCAGTAATAGTTTACGGGCAGTGGAAGTAACATTCGCAGATACACTTGTTGTGGATAATTCTTTTCCTATTGTCACATTTAGTTATTCCAATTTGACGCAGCCGACAGTGATCAATAAAGGTAAGGAAGGTGATCTGATTGAAGTCACTGCTCTATTCAGTGAACCGGCTAATACAAATGATGCACCAGTCTTAAATATTGATTATGTGGTGGATTCATTGCGCAGTGAAGCTGCTTTTTCAACGACTAATAATGATTCAACGTGGGTATTTCAAATCACTCTACCGGCCGGCACTGATGACACAGGTTTGATGACCGCCTCCTTAGTAGCTAAAGATCGAGCCGGAAACCCAGTTTTAACATTTACGAATAATAATATATTTCTTGTTGACAACACTCCACCAGTGGTCAGTCTAACTGCTCCAGACAGCGGTGCATATGTAAATCATCGCAATATCGGTTATCGTTTAAGTGAAAATGTTTTCAGCGGCACTGTTACCTGGACACGATTAGGGGGAGTAGATGATGCCAGTTCGCCCCATGTTCAAACGTTGGACGTAACTGAGTTGGCAGGATCATCCACTTTTTCAGATTATACATTGGTCAGTGATCCGACAACCCTGGTTTCAGGTACAAATTATTCAATTGCATGGTCAGTAACTGATTCTGTTGGCAACCAATCACTAGCATATTCAGAAACACCTGTTCATTATGATACAACGGCCCCCACATCAGCATTAACATATAGTCGTTATTTTGCAAGTGCAGATACAGTTGTTACAATTACAGCTACGTTCAATGAGCGCGCATTACCCACACCCCAAATAGCGATTGATTATGCGAGCGTAGGTGACGATATAGCAGCCACTAATATGACCATTGGTGCAGATTCCACCATATGGACATATGCTGCTACCATACCTGCCGGAGAAGCCAATAATGGTATCGTTGCAATTAGTATCACTGGGACAGATTTAGCCAGTAATAGTTTACGGGCAGTGGAAGTAACATTCGCAGATACACTTGTTGTGGATAATTCTTTTCCTATTGTCACATTTAGTTATTCCAATTTGACGCAGCCGACAGTGATCAATAAAGGTAAGGAAGGTGATCTGATTGAAGTCACTGCTCTATTCAGTGAACCGGCTAATACAAATGATGCACCAGTCTTAAATATTGATTATGTGGTGGATTCATTGCGCAGTGAAGCTGCTTTTTCAACGACTAATAATGATTCAACGTGGGTATTTCAAATCACTCTACCGGCCGGCACTGATGACACAGGTTTGATGACCGCCTCCTTAGTAGCTAAAGATCGAGCCGGAAACCCAGTTTTAACATTTACGAATAATAATATATTTCTTGTTGACAACACTCCACCAGTGGTCAGTCTAACTGCTCCAGACAGCGGTGCATATGTAAATCATCGCAATATCGGTTATCGTTTAAGTGAAAATGTTTTCAGCGGCACTGTTACCTGGACACGATTAGGGGGAGTAGATGATGCCAGTTCGCCCCATGTTCAAACGTTGGATGCCACTGAGTTGGTAGGATCATCCACTTTTTCAGATTATACATTGGTCAGTGATCCGACAACCCTGGTTTCAGGTACAAATTATTCAATTGCATGGTCAGTAACAGATTCTGTTGGTAACCAATCACTAGCATATTCAGAAACACCTGTTCATTATGATACAACAGCACCCACGGCAGCGTTGACCTACAGTCGTTATTTTGCCAGTGCAGATACAGTCGTCATTATAACTGCAACATTCAACGAACGTTCCTTACCTACTCCACAGATTGCAATTGATTATACAGGAGATACAGATGACGTTAGCGCTACCAATATGACAGTTGGTGCAGATTCTACAATCTGGACATATAGTGCTACAATACCGGCAGGGGAAGCCAATAATGGTATTGCCAATGTTTCACTAACAGCAACGGATATGGCATTAAATACATTGCGAATAGCAGATGTAACGTTCAGTGACACTTTGGAAATAGATAATACAATACCCTCCATTACGCTATCTTATATTAATACTACCCAAACAAATTTATCCAATGAAGGGAAGTATCAGGATATAATTGAAATATCAGCTCTATTTACAGAAAAAGCAGGTACTGAACAATTACCAACTTTGCACATTGAATATGCTGATTCTACAAACGACTCTTTTGTTAACATGTCATCAGTGAGTTCATCAAATAATGATTCTATTTGGGTGTATCAAGTATCATTACCCGATAGTTTAAAAAATACGGGTACAATGACAGTCACAATGAGTGCTATAGATCGTGCCGGGAACTCGGTTACAATATTTAATAATAATCAGGATTTTGAAGTAGATAACACACCACCAGTTGATTTCTCAACAGGTTCAGTAACGCCAATAGGAATGAATCCTGTAATTGGTTGGCTAAATGGAATAACTGATAGTATTGAAATAATATTACCAATTCCAACGCCATCTTCGGACCCCTCTCTATTTTTAGGTGGTGAATTAGGTATTCAACTTTATAATAAAACTCGAGGTGTTGCTTGGCAAACAGTGGGTACAACAGATAGTTTGACTGGATCAGGAAATGCTATTCCATTTTTTCGCACATATGCAGAAATAATGACTGCATTACCACCTAATGTTGATTTAATTCAAGGTGATTCTCTTATGGTACGTGCTGTTTTGTTTGATCGGGTCGGTAATCCTACCTATGGAGATTCAAGTATAAACGAGCTGGTATTTGATCCATTTCCAACAAATCTTGGACAAGTAACAGGTGGCATATTTTTTACCGCTGATACAATTATATCATCTGACCTGGTTTCAGCTAATTGGTCAATATTTAATGATTCTATTTATCAATTAATTGATGGTTCAGGGCTAGCAAGATATGATTTTAAGATTTTACATTTTGATTCAACCGGTACATATGTTGATAATTTAATAAATTGGACAAGTTTGGTTTTAAATGAAGAATTTAGTGTAGACACGCTGGGTATACAGCATCAGCATCAATATTCTGCTCTAATCCGTGCTATCGATATAGCTGGAAATATCTCCGACTCTGTCTCAACAGATACCATTCGCCGAATTAATTCAGCGCCAATTATTAACACACCTTTAGAAACTATTCAGTCCTATGAAGATATATTTTTCACGCAAACTATAGATTTTGTTGATGTGGATACATCAACAATACTTGGAGATCAATTTACTTACAAATTATTAACAACGCACCAATTTGGGCACGTACCAGCAGATACAGCAGTATTTTTGCCAGGACAAAATATAATAAATTGGACACCCACTCAGTCTGATACAGGGTTATATACTGTTCGTGTAATTATCGATGATAACTGGAATTTTTCTGATACTATAACATATTCTTTAATGATGAATGCTGTTAATGATACACCTACTGTGGCAATACTCACTCCTTATGTCGATATTACAATGACAGAAGACCAGACTGAAAAAGTAAAATTCTATTTAACCCATTACGGAAGTGATATTGATAATGACAGCACTCAACTTACTTGGCAGGCAGCTGTTTTGGATACCAGTAGTAAACCGGGCTTTCCTACCACTGCATCATTATTTTTCGGAAGGGGAACTCCAGATAATGTTAGAAGAACATTAACGGAAAAATATTTATCAGAGTCAAATTTGTATAATAATAGTAACAACATATTATCTGTTAAGCAGGATAAAACTAATGCTGATATTTTTCAGATAAGTAAACATAATCAAAGTAAACTTGTTGCAGCTCAAACTTATATTGACATTGCTTTCACAGATACAACAGGTAGATGGTGGGCAGAAGTACAAGTGGATTCTAATTATTATGGTAACAGCCATAGAGTTATTTTCTTTTTGAGTGATTTAGCTAGTGCATCAGCAAATGATACATCATTTTTAACAATTACACCGGAAAATGATAGTCCAATGATTGATACAATACCACGATTTGAGATAATTGAAAATCAATATGGTAAAATTGATTTATCAGAATATATTTCTGACGTGGATGATACTACATTAACTGTTCGCGTATCAGCTTTAACCTATAAAGATAACATAGCAATTACATCTTCATCTGCTTCTGCAACAACAGTAAATGATTCACTTCAATATACGATAACATCTTACGGTGATTCTGTATTGTTTACTCCAATGATCGAGTGGTCAGACACCTCATTAATTCAAGTAGTCGTAATAGATAATCAAAATGCAAGAGCTACTCGAACTTTTACCGTTGATATTATTCGAGTTCCCAGACCAAATTTATCTCTTGAAGTAATCCAAAATAATGCCTTTTCCAATTTCTTTGAAATTGTTATAACAGATACAATTTCAAAAACAGACAGTTTATTTGTGACGCTTCAAGGTCAACGAATTGCTTTAGATACTGTAGCTAGTTATACCTATGTCGGTCATTATTCCTTTGATAATCCCGGAACATATTCATTTTATGTAAAAGCCTGGGGCGTTGTAGGAGATACAACAATAACTCGATCCGTAAATATGGCATTAGCAAAAGCATTTAATGATTGGTCAGGCTCAAGCCCTGATGGGAATTTCAATGTGATGGGTTCCAGTGGATCGGTGCAATTTGATCAATCACTATTAATCGTTGATTCAACTATGTTCAATAAATATTTTTACGATAGAGCTTCTTATCGATTAGGAAATGAATCGTCAAAATTTGATTTACCAGTAGAAGTGTCTATTTTATCCAATAGCGAAAATTATGCCATTTATCAACGGAGAAATGGTGTTGAATGGATCGAATTACCATCCATATCAAAGTATGGAAAAATTATGGCTTTTACAGATGGAATGGGTTATTTCCGATTGGGGCCAAAAACGATTTTTGTTCCGGGAGAAACCAGTCTACATCAGAATTACCCAAACCCATTTAATCCTGTAACTAATATTATATATGATGTTGGTTTTAATGAAGGACCGCAACAGAGAGTAAAAATCATTGTGTATAATCTTTTGGGTCAACATGTTCGTACTCTTGTTAACGAATATAAGGATATTGGTAGATATACAGTACGTTGGGATGGCCGAGATAAAAATAATGTAACAGTTTCAAGTGGATTATATTTTATTCGTTTGATTAATAATACGGGTAGAGTTAATACGAAAAAAATGATGTTGGTACGATAATGTTGATTATGAAAAAAATCCCTATTTATATTTTAGCAGTTGGAATGGTATTGAGTTTTAATTCGTGTCGAAAACAATATGAAGCGACAGAAAAAGATATGGCAGATTATGGCTGGCTATTATTTGAAAAAGCTGTCGGTAAATCAGATTATATAGATAGTAAAAAATGGTTCACTGATTCTGTGAATGAGGATTCAACTTATATGGACGGATACAACGGTCTGGGTTGGTCTAATGGAATATTAACTGATATTGACAGTAGCATTTTTTACTTTGAAAAAGGATTAAAGTTTTCACCAAATAAATTTGACACAACGAATGTACGTTATGAATTATGGGCTGGATTATGTTTTGCAAATAACGCCAAAGGATTGGATGCAACTGCGATTGCGTGGGGAGACAGTTTAATAGACGGCCTTTCATCTGGATTAACTACAAATAAGTGGGTTTTTACTCATAATAATAGGAATAGTAAAAATAAAATCAATCATCTTGATCTTCGAGTAACAATGGCTGCTTCAAATTTTGCTGTTGGGGAATTCAGTAAAAGTGTTAATCATATGCAGTCAATCCTAACTGAACTATCCGGATTCACCTCTTTCAATCCTGACGTAAATTTAGTGAGTGGTAGAGCAGAATTAGCTGTCTGGATTGATTCCCTTTCGACGATATTGTCTAAACAATAATTAAATAAATTTTGCCAAAAAATAATGTCCATCAACGTTGGATGTCTCAAGCGATTCAACAAGCTCAAAAAGCGTATCAAATAGATGAAGTTCCCATTGGTGCTGTCATCACCCACAATAATCAAGTAATTGGTCGTGGATATAATCAACGTGAGCATTTACATGATCCAACTGCCCATGCAGAAATATTAGCAATTACAGCTGCATCAAATACGCTTGAAGATTGGCGATTGAACGAATGTACACTTTATGTAACAAAAGAACCCTGCCCTATGTGTGCCGGTGCTATTGTTATGTCACGCTTTAAAATGGTTATATTTGGCTGTTATGATGAAGAAAAGGGCTGTTGTGGTTCATTGTATCAATTATGCGGTGATCCGCGATTAGGGCAGAAAATAGCCGTAAAAGGTGGAGTGCTTGAAGAAGAATGCTTGGAATTGATTCAAAATTTCTTTTTGGCAAAACGTAAAGCATAATTATTAGAAGGTAATTCCGTAATTTCACACCAGCCTGATTAGTACTTTTAATCCGTTTTATATCATTTAACTAGAAGGAGAGGTGGCAGAGCTTGGCTGAATGCGCTGCACTCGAAATGCAGTATGGTCCTAGATCATCGGGGGTTCAAATCCCTCCCTCTCCGCCAAAAACTATGAAAGAATACCGACAATTAACTCGTTCAGATTTTGATCACGAAATGGCTCTAAAAACGCGTTGGGGCGATATGGACGCACTCGGCCACTTGAATCATGTGAAATATCTTACATATATGGAAAATGCACGTATCGCATATTATTCGTCATTAGGATTTGGAGATTTACGTCATAATCAAAAACCGAGTATAATTTTAGGTGGGATGAGAATTGAATATTTATCACAGGTTTCGCATCCTGCAGATGTATATATCTGCCACCGAATTAATCGAATAGGGAAAAAGAGTTTTGATTTTCTAGGAGCAATTTTTGAAGAAGGTAAGGATTTGTCAGTTTGTACGGGCTTGTTCAAAATAATTTCATTCGACTATAAAAATCAGAAGTCAGTACAAGTTCCTCAAATTATACGAGAAAATCTCCACAAAGGTTTGTGAATATTTTACCAAACGTATCACCGGAAGTCTACTCCACTCGTTTAATTGATCGTTTGGCATTTGCCCACGATGCCAGTTTATATAGAGTAGTTCCAGACGCAGTTGTACGACCGAAAAATGAAGATGATATTAAATCATTGCTTCGACACGGGAATGATACTAAAACACCCATCACATTTCGAACGGCAGGTACATCTTTATCGGGTCAAGCAGTTGGAAGTGGAATTGTTGTCGAAACAGTACGTGACTGGAAAAAATGGACTATTCTTGATAATGGAGAGGCAATTCGATTGCAGCCAGGTGTCATAGGTGGTCATGCAAATTTATTTTTATCAAATTACAATCGCAAAATAGGTCCAGATCCTGCTTCAATCAATTCCTGTATGATCGGTGGAATAATAGCCAATAATTCTTCTGGAATGGTATGTGGTGTTAAAAATAATGCATATCACACTTTACGCTCGATTCGTTTTATAACATCCGATGGTAAAACGTATGATACAAGTCAATCTGAAGATTATAATCGTTTTTTAGTTGAACAGAACTCTTTAGCAGACGGATTACAGCAATGCAAAAGAAACGTTATTGATAATCCAGACTTATCATCAAAAATAAGAGAAAAATATAAAATCAAAAATACCATGGGCTATTCTGTAAATGCTTTACTGGATTACGAACATCCTTTGGATATTTTTGCACATTTAATTGTGGGGTCAGAAGGAACATTGGGATTTATTTCAGAAGTTGTTTTAGATACAGTTCCAGACCCTCCATTAAAGTCAACTGGACTGATTCTATTTGATGATATTATGACTGCCTGTTCAACAATTGAATTTTTAAGTGAACAGAATGCCATGGCATTGGAATTAATGGATTATGCATCTTTAGCGACTGTTAAATATTTAAAATCACAGCCGTACGATACAAAAATACTACAGCCAAACCATGCGGGCATATTGTGTGAATTTCAGAGTGATGATGAAAAAGCTTTAGCTGAATCTGTACGAATGGCTACAATCGAATTAGAAAGGATGGGTGGACGTTTAGTTAATCCGTTCAGCACTGACGATCAAATTCGTGAAAATCTGTGGAAAGTGCGTAAAGGTTTATATCCAACAGTCGGTGCTTTGCGAAAATCAGGCACAAGTGTCATAGCTGAAGATATTTGCGTCCATTACAAGGATTTACATAAAGCTGTAGACGAATTACATAGGGTTTTTAAATTTTGGCATTATGACGATGCTGTCGTTTTTGGACATGCCAAGGATGGTAATCTCCATTTTGCTTCTTCGATAGATTTAAATGATAAAAACGGTATAAAGCAACTCGATGGAATGATGAACGATTTAGTTTCAATTACTGTGGGAAAATTCAATGGTTCTTTAAAAGCTGAACACGGAACAGGTCGGAATATGGCACCCTTTGTTGAAACGGAATGGGGGAGTGACATATATGAAATAATGTGGACAATTAAGACACTTGCAGATCCAAATCATATATTAAATCCGGGTGTGTTAATGAACAGAAATAAGAATGCTCATATAGAGGACCTTAAACCTCTTCCTTTAGTTGATGAAAAAATAGACTTATGCGTAGAATGTGGTTTCTGTGAATCTGTGTGTCCCTCGAGAAATCTTACCATGACACCGCGCCAGCGAATTATAATTTCCAGAGAAATGAAATTGCCCGGACGAACATCATCTGAATTGGCTGAATTACGTAAAGATTTTCATTATTCTGGCAATGAAACGTGTGCAACGGATGGATTATGTGAACTGGAATGCCCAGTAAATATAGATACAGGATCATATATAAAAAGAATACGCTCTCATGAGCATTCATTATTTAGTGAATATTTTGCTAATTATACCGCAAATCATTTTGCACTCATCCAACGTTGTGTACGTGGAGGACTACAAATTGGAAATTTTATGGGTGCGGGATTGATGACAATGATAACACGTATTGCACGAAAATTGGGTTTAAAAAGTTTACCTTTATGGAACGCTCAATTGCCTAAACAAAGTCCTATAATATCATCATATTCAAACGGAGTCGGTAAAACATACATTTACTTTCCATCATGTCTACATCGAACGATGGGACCAGATTCTGTGATTAATAAATTTATGGAATTGGCGCCTCAATTGGATGTTGAGCTTATTATACCAGATAAGATACATTCACTTTGCTGCGGAATGCCTTTTGCTTCCAAAGGATTTGATAATGCTCATTCTTTAATAAATGAAAATACAATTGATGAATTATATTCATTAAGTAAAGGTGGACAAATCCCTATATTAATGGATATGTCGCCATGTAGTTATCATATTCAAAACATTAAATATGATAAAAAAAATACACTTCAGTTCGTAGATATAATCGAGTTTTTTCATGAAAAAATCGAAAATTTGAATCCTTATCATGATCCAAGCAAAGAAGTAGTGATTCATCATACATGCTCAGGTCAAAAAATGCAGCAGGAAATAATGATGGAGGAAGTTGTTCGTTCATTGGCTGGAAATGTCGTAACACCTCACGTAAATGGATGCTGTGGTTCTGCAGGCGATAGGGGATTATTTTTTCCGGAATTGACTAATAGCGCTTCTGATAATTGTGCCAATTCTTATCCGGAATTTTCGAATAAAGCTGTGGGCGTTTCTTCCAGTAAAATGTGCGAAATATCTATATCAAAATCAACAGAAGTTCCTTTTCAATCTATTATTGAATTTATTCATCATTCAATTTTCAACAAAAATGAGAACTAGATCACTTGAACTATCATTCAAATTGGGTAAATTTCATCAACATTGAACCATATCAAAACAGAAAAGATTATGAAACGGTTTTATACATTTATACTAATTATATTTATCAGTTTGAATAGCTTGGCCAATGCCGAAGCTATTGCAAGGATAATGAAATCAAATGGTGATGTTATGTTAAAAAGACTAGGAAAATCATCATTTTCTACTCAAGCTAAACCGGGGCATGGTATTAATAATGGTGATGCCATTCGTGTTGGTGAAACGGGATTTGCAGTCGTTATTTTTATAGATGACCGTTCTGTTATAAAAATTCGTGAAAATACAGAATTTCAATTTATTGATTCACCCAGTACTCGAACGATCGACTTGGAACAAGGTATTATATTCAATAAAATATCCAAACAGCGTGATAAAACGTTTAGAGTTGAAACACCTGTTTCAGTAGCATCTGTAAAAGGAACTGATTTCGCTGTTGTATCTGACCCTCTTGGAATTGATCAATTTTTCTGCCAGGAAGGTAATTTTGATGTATATAATTCAGTCAGCGGTCAAACAATAAATGTTCAGCCGGGGCAGCAAGCAATTTCAAATGCACTAGGTACGTTAGCAAAACAACCGTTTAGTCCAGAAGATTATCCTGAAGAACCGGATGCGGATGTTGAAGATATTGAAGAAGAACCGGAAGTGGATGAAACAGAACCTGAAGGAGAGGAAGAAGAACCGGAAGTGGATGAAACAGAACCTGAAGGAGAAGAAGAAGAGCCGGAGCCAGAAGAAACCGAACCCGAATCTGAAGAAGCTCCTGAATCAACTCCAGAAGCCGAAAAGCCATTCAATATGGGATTGGGTGTCGGATCTGTTACAATAGATGGAATGTTATATAATCAATTAGCACTTCGACCTGAATTCAATATTGGTAAACTGGGCATTGGCTTGGATCTTGTTGTTTATATCGATAATGAAGGCAATGTGCGGCCAAATGAATGGGATATGAAAAATGATCCGTCCGTAATTATGGATAAAATTCTGTATCTCCGCTGGGGACAAAAAGAAGATCCGTTTTGGATTAAATTCGGTTCTCTGGACAATGTGACTCTTGGCTACGGTGGGTTGCTCATGGGTTATTCCAACATGATGGAATTTCCATCTATCCGCCAATTAGGCATTAACACAGGTGTGAATTTTGGGAATTTTGGAACGGAATTATTTATGTCTAACCTAAAAGATTTTTCCAGAGGAGGAACATTATTAGGTTTACGAGGAACATATAAAGTCTCTAAAGCATTCCCTCTAACGATTGGGGCTAATTTTGTAACTGATATTAACCAATTCAGTGGTTTGAAAGACAAGGATGAAGATTCTTATCCAGATATATTTGATGATTTTCCTGACGATAAATCATTGTGGAATGATACCGATGGTGACGGAATTCCTGATCCACATGCAGGAGTTGATTCAACAACATGGGATATTGATGCCAATGGAAATAACATATTTGATGCCAATGAATCGGATATTAGCTTGAAGGGAACTCCTTTCAGCATTGAAAATAATAAAGCATCTGCAACTGGTTATGGTTTTGATATTGGATATCCGGTCTTCAGCAATAGAATGATTTCCTTGAGTGTTTATGCTGAATTTAACTTTTTGAATATTCCTGAAGCAGGAGAAGAAGGGACTAAATTTTACAGAGAAGCAAAAAGCGGAAGCGGTTTTTCTGTTCCAGGCGTTCGTATGAGTTTATTCAAATTCTTGAATGTGAGTTTTGAATATAGAATTAAAAGTGGTTATTACGTACCGCAGTTTTTTGACCAATCGTATGATATTACTCGAGTAACTCCCATTTATATTGATGATCAAACGTACATATTAACAAAAGATATGATGCTATTTGCTGACTCGACTATGAATGAAGATTTAAATGGTTATTTCGGCTCAATAAGCGCAGATCTCTTTGGATTTGCAAGTATTAGTGGATCGTTTGCAAATATGACGTCTGAATCAGATACGGTTCAAAGTTTCATGGCTGCTTTAAATCTCAATGCAGATAAAATTCCAAAATTGAGTGTGGCTACTGCTTACTATCAGCGTAATAATGATTCGAATCCATTTGACTTTGCCAATCCATCGCTCAATACAGTTTTAGGGTATAGACTGGGATATGCAGTAAGCAAAGGAGTAAGTGTCATTTGGGACTATCGTCAATTCTATCGCGATGACGGTACCGGTGAGCTTGAACCCATAAAGCAAACAACCATTGAAACTGCATTTGATTTTTAATGGGTAAAGTAACAATCGAAGATGGCGATAAAACTGTTTATCGCTATGATGCCAGCGCCAAAACGTTTAAAAATGCAGCAATTTTTTTATTCACTCTTGCAGCAGGAATGGTTGTGGTAGCAATCATTTGGTTCTCGAATTTTAAAGGAATACAATGAATATAATTATTGAATACTGCACTGTTTGAAATTACTTACCACGAGCGGCCGGTCTGGCCAACGAACTTTTGGGAAAGTATGGAACGCAGATTAATCGTTTAACCATGGAGCCGTCTGGCGGTGGCGTGTATGAAATCACCAAAGATGACTCATTGATTTTTTCTAAAAAGAAACTCGATCGATTCCCGGATGATGGCGAAATTATCAACCTTATTGAAAATAACTAATTTCTTTCTTCCAGTCTGTTTTCTGGCAATTGTCTCTGGTCAGGAAGGTGAAATCATTCCTTTAAGCCAAAAAGTCGGCTTAACTCTTGACGCAGAAGAAAATTTATTTTATAACGTTTTTTCAGATATTGACGGTTTTGAAAGTGCTCAATTTTATGAAATGAGTATACACACAGTTATTGCCAGAATTTCTTTTGTACAATACAGTCAACAAAAAACATCGAAACGTAAATATAAAATAATGGAATTTTTACGCATGAAAGAAGCTGTAGATGTACAACCCATAATCACAGCTGAAGATAGATTGTTAGTGAAAGAAAATTTAACATATTTACAGACAGATGAAATATTAAGCGGTATTAAGGAAGATCAGTATGTAACAATCTATCATCGAAGCGGCAGGAGAATTCGTGGTACATTGAAGGAATACGGTAATAAAAATTTGATAATTCAAACACCCGTTTCATTAGAGAAAATTCCTATTTGGGATATGGAATCCATATCATACAGGGAAGGAATTAATTATCATAGCAATTGGAAATTTCCATTATATGCATTTTCAGCATTGGCCGGATTAATATTAGCAGAAAGCTGGAATGAGCAAACTCGCCCACATATTGATAGCGTGTGGTACAATCGATTTTTAGGATCCATGGCAGGATTATTAGCAGGAAGTGAAGCATTTCAAACATTTAATGTGTTAACTTCTCCCAAGACATTTTTTGCACTAACACCGGAAGAAATGGATAGATTAAAGGAGTAACCAGGAGATATAAATGGCTGATGTACCAGAACAAATAGAAGAATTAACTCCGGAAGAAAAATTTGTGAAAGAAAAGGTAGATGGCTTACTTGAAAAAGTAGGTGAGGGGCACGGTGAACCCATGCAACAGGAATTGGCTGACCGCTTGGAAAAAACAGTGACTGAATTCCATGCAGATGCAGCTGATATGATTGAAAGTCTAAAATCAAAATCCGATGAACGACGAGAAGAACTTAAAAATTTATGGGAACATCGGTCTGATGAACAAACAGCTAAACCAACATCAGATCCGGGCGAAGAAACACCTACAGATTCCAGTGATTGGGAAAAACGAATAGAATCCAAAGAAGACGCTGCAGAGAAATCTCCAATAAAAGAAGCAAAGTCTAAAGAAAAAGTAGAAGAAAAACCTAAAAAGAAGAAATTTGGTTTTTTTAAAAGGAATAAGAAGAAAAAAGAGTAATATTTTTACCCGCACACATTTTATCTCTTTTATATCTCATTGTCAGATTGCCTGACGTCATAAACCACCGTTAAATTCATTGCCTAATTATTGGGGCCGTAGCTCAGTTGGGAGAGCGCAGCGTTCGCAATGCTGAGGCCGTCGGTTCAATCCCGATCGGCTCCACAAGTCCACGCTTTTCTTTGATGAGCGAACAAAAACGTTTTTTGAAAATGTGGTCGTGCTAGATGGGGAATTAGCGGTGCCCTGTAACCTGCAATCCGCTAAAGCAGGATCAATCGCCATAGTGCGGCTTATGCTGTGCGGCAGAAAAGGTGTAAGTGATGTTGAAGTTTCAACCCATCGCAATGGATGCCCACTAAACTCCGTCAGGACCGGAAGGTAGCAGCGGTAGGTGTCGCTTTCATGTGCCGATGGATTATTGGAATGGAGTTAACTGCTGCTTGGATGCTGTATCCAGATAGGACAAGCTATGGTGCACGGCCAATATTAACTTTGATTAGTTATCAAAAATTTTGTCATTAGTACATAAATGAGTAAAGAAAAGAAAACTATGTTGGTAAAAAATTATTTAAAACGTAATAATGTAAAGGATTATAACTTACGTTTTACATATTTACGTTCTATTTTCGACATATTTCTCAAAATTGAAGTTCAGTAAAATCTTATTTTCAAGGGTAATGATTTAAAAAGTTAAATCCATGACATATCAAGTACTATCATTAAAATGGCGTCCACAGACCTTCAGCGATGTTGTGGGTCAGGATCATGTTACTCAAACATTGAAAAATGCCTTTGCCAAAGAACGTGTTGGCCAGGGATATGTTTTTACAGGACCGCGAGGTGTAGGCAAAACTACAATGGCTCGCCTCATGGCTAAAGGGTTGAATTGCCAAAACCCAGTAGAATTTGAACCGTGCAACTCATGTTCATCGTGTTCAGAAGTAACTGAAAGCCGTAGTATGGATGTGTTGGAAATTGATGGAGCCTCGAATCGTGGAATTGATGAAATTCGCAATATTCGGGAAAATATCAAGTTTCCAC
>Ga0208748_1000682_pt1 | contig 16915 bp, 11 predicted proteins | sample Knorr_S7_td_Bott_FD_185599 | JGI IMG/M metagenome (GOLD analysis project Ga0208748, IMG submission 185599) | Marine microbial communities from Southern Atlantic Ocean transect - Knorr_S7_td_Bottom_ad_4513_LV_A (SPAdes) (version 2) | ecosystem: Environmental > Aquatic > Marine > Oceanic | place... | reverse complement strand
TTCAAATGATTGGGTTTCCGCATTAAAAACCTTACAGAATTCCATGATATTCACACCGTGCTGACCCAACGCTGGGCCAACGGGTGGACTTGGATTCGCCTGTCCTGCAGGCACCTGCAGTTTTATATAGGCATCAATCTTCTTAGCCATTGTTTATTCTCCCTGGGTTCAAGCGCGAACGTAGTGAGTGTCCATATCGCCAGCCAACGAATTGGCCGCTCTGGACGACACTGCGTGTCGCTCCCCATAAATGACAGTCACCGGCTAAAGTTGCTGTCAGATTAATATTTCATCGGGCAAGCCGGCTCTAACCTTTCTCTACTTGCCCAAAATCCAATTCAACCGGTGTTGACCGGCCAAAGATAGTCACCGCCACATGAAGGCGATTCTTCTCATAGTTAACTTCTTCTACAACACCGTTAAAGTCATTAAATGGTCCATCTATGACACGAACCAATTCACCGGGTTCAAAAACTGTTTTCGGTGTAGCGTGTTCGGTACCGGCCTGAACCCTCTGCAGAATTGCTGCCGCTTCTGCATCAGTGATAGGCGCAGGATGATCAGCCTTTCCGCCGATGAATCCCATCACCCGTGGTGTTTCCTTAACTAAATGCCAGGTATCATCGCCAAGCTCCATTTCAACGAGCACATACCCCGGGAAGAATTTACGCTCACTGCGTCTTTTCTTACCCGCTCGCATCTCGACAACTTCTTCGGCAGGAACCAACACCTCGCCAAACTTTTCGCCGAAATCCGAAAGTTCTATTCGCTCTTTTAATGCACGCATGACCTGCTTCTCGTAACCTGAGTAGGCATGCACTACATACCAGCGTTTGCTCAACTTATTACTCCCTAACCAATCACACCCCGGACGCTCCAACTCAAACCCGAGTCTAGCCCCCAGAGAATTAACGCCACAAAAATCACCACTACCACCACGATTAGCGTGGTTTGAGTGGTTTCCTGCGGCGTTGGCCAAACAACTTTTCTCACCTCGACTCTTGCTTCCTTCGCAAGATCCCAGGCTGCAGCGCCTTTTTCTGTCTGCAATGCAAAAGCTATTGCTACCCCAGCCATGACCACTCCCGCAAGCGCACGGTAAAGCGGTTCAATAGCGGTATAATACGAGTTCGCATAAATACCACCGGCCAAAATCGCCAGGACAACCAGCCATTTCACTGGGTCCAGTCGATACTCACTCGCTTCAGCTTTTGTACTCATCAAAATCTTTCCATAACAAATAATCTTTCAAAAGAGCCTGTGGCAGGCCAGGAGGGAATCGAACCCCCAACCTGCGGTTTTGGAGACCGCTGCTCTGCCAATTGAGCTACTGGCCTAGATGGGGATAGGTTAATACCTGGTCCCAATACTCTTCGCACTACTTGTTAGATTATTTCTCTGTTAATCCAGTGACTCTTTACTCTGACTGAGCCGGGTCGGAGTATAGTGCCGGAGTAAAACTGGATTACATCAAATTGTAACAGTTCACCACTTTTTACTCCGGCACTATACTCCGACCCCAAATTTCTCTATGCAGAGATCTTGGTTACTACGCCCGCGCCTACAGTTCTACCACCCTCACGGATAGCAAATCGTTGGCCTTCTTCCATCGCAATCGGCGCTATCAACTCAACAGCCATCGTCACATTGTCTCCCGGCATGACCATCTCTATGCCTTCCGGTAGTTCGCAGGAACCCGTGACGTCTGTCGTCTCAAAGAAAAACTGCGGCTTGTAGCCCTTGAAAAATGGCGTATGACGACCACCTTCATCTTTCGACAGAACATAAACCTCGCCTTCAAACTGCGTATGCGGCGTAATCGATCCCGGCTTGGCCAATACCTGGCCTCGTTCTACTTCTTCGCGTTTCGTGCCGCGAAGCAATACACCCACGTTCTCGCCCGCTCGACCTTCGTCAAGCAACTTACGGAACATCTCAACACCCGTACAGGTCGTCATCTGGGTGTCCTTGATGCCGACTATCTCAATCTCTTCGCCAACCTTGATCACACCACGGCCAATTCGACCCGTGACCACCGTGCCCCGTCCTGAAATCGAGAATACATCTTCGATCGGCATCAAAAATGGCTGATCAATTTCGCGTACCGGCTCCGGAATATACGAATCCAGAGTCTCTACCAGCTTCAGAATCGCCGGTATGCCAATATCCGATGTGTCACCTTCAAGTGCTTTTAGCGCACTACCGATAATGATCGGTGTGTCGTCTCCAGGAAACTCGTACTGGTCCAGCAGTTCTCGGACTTCCATCTCGACCAGTTCTACCAGCTCTTCATCATCAACCATGTCTGCCTTGTTCAGGAACACGATGATATAAGGAACACCCACCTGCTTTGACAGCAGAATGTGTTCTCGTGTTTGCGGCATCGGGCCATCAGCGGCTGATACCACCAAAATGGCGCCGTCCATCTGCGCGGCACCGGTGATCATGTTCTTCACATAGTCAGCGTGACCCGGACAATCAACGTGGGCGTAGTGCCGATTCGGTGAATCGTATTCAACGTGTGAGGTGGAAATCGTGATACCACGTTCACGTTCTTCCGGCGCATTATCAATCGAGTCAAAATCCTGAAACTCGCCGCCATAGGCTTCGGCACAGACCTTGGTAATCGCCGCCGTCAGCGTCGTCTTACCATGGTCAACGTGACCAATGGTCCCTACATTTACGTGCGGCTTTGTCCGCTCAAACTTCTCTTTGGACATTATTACCTCTGGTAGATTCGGTAAGGAGTATCAACTCTCCAGCCTTTTCTTTTGTTAATAAACAGCGCTGACATGGTTATTTCAGCGCCAAACTTTGTCTACGACAGACATTCACTTCGTGGGTCTGATCCGACTATCTCTATCGAGAGATAATAGATTCAGCGATGCTATCGGGTACTTCACTATATTTTGCAAACTCCATGGAAAAATTTGCTCGGCCCTGGGTTGCTGATCGCATGTCCGTGGCATAACCAAACATTTCTGCAAGCGGTACTTCAGCCCTGACCGCCTTGCCTGCTGTCACATCTTCCATACCTTGCACAATGCCGCGACGACGATTCAAATCACCGACAATATCGCCGTAATAGTCTTCTGGTGTTACCACCTCGACACTCATCACTGGTTCAAGTAATACAGGACTCGCATCTAGTGCACCGGCCCGCATTGCCATTGAGCCAGCCACCTTGAATGCGACTTCGCTCGAATCTACATCGTGATAGGAACCGTCGTAAAGTGTTGCCTTCACGCCCTGGAGCGGATAGCCCGCAAGCACGCCGTTAGAAAGCTGATCACGTATGCCTTTGTCCACAGCGCTGATGTATTCTCTTGGCACCGCCCCACCGGTAATCTCATCAACAAATTCGTAGCCATCGCCTTCAATCGGTTCAATCCGAAGCCACACATGACCATACTGACCGCGACCACCGGTTTGTCTAATAAATTTTCCTTCTGCTTCCACGGTTTTCCGAATCGTTTCTCGATAGGCCACCTGAGGTTTGCCAATGTTTGCCTCAACTCCGAATTCGCGCTTCATGCGATCTACAATAATATCGAGGTGCAATTCACCCATTCCGCCGATAATCGTTTGGCCTGACTCTTCGTCGGTGTGGACGCTGAACGACGGGTCTTCAGCTGCGAGCTTGCTCAGGGCAACACCCATTTTTTCCTGGTCTGCTTTTGACCGCGGTTCCACGGCAACGTGAATAACGGGTTCTGGAAACTCCATGCGCTCAAGGGTAATCGGGTTTTTTTCGTCGCAAAGCGTGTCACCTGTGGTCGCCAGTTTCAGGCCAATGGCCGCCGCTATATCGCCTGCCCTGACTTCCTTTATTTCCATCCTGTCGTTCGCGTGCATCTGAACCATGCGGCCAATGCGCTCTTTCTTGCTCTTGACCGGATTCCAAACCGAGTCTCCGGAATTCAGTACACCGGAATAGACCCTGAAGAAGGTTAATGCACCCACAAACGGATCAGTCGCAATTTTGAATGCCAGGGCTGCGAAGGGTTCATCATCATCAGCATGACGTTCCGCCTCTTCTTCGGTATCCCCGACAAAACCTTTGATTGCCTTGACTTCATCGGGTGCAGGTAAAAAATCAATGACGGCATCCAATAAGGTTTGAACACCCTTGTTTTTGAATGCCGAACCACACAAGGCCGGGACTATCTCGTTAGCGACCGTTCGAAGGCGAATACCCTGCTTGATCTCATCGTTAGAAAGCTCGCTATCTTCCAGGTACTTTTCCATCAATTCATCAGTTGACTCAGCTGCCGCCTCGATCAGCTTTTCCCGATACTCCAATGCCTCTTCCAGTAACTCTTCGGGTATCTCCTCTTCGACGAAAGTTAGCCCCTGATCTTCTTCGCTCCAGTAAATCGCTTTCATCCTGATCAGATCAATGATGCCCTTGAAATGTTCTTCCGCGCCAATCGGAAGTTGCAGACAGACGGGGGTCGATCCCAGGCGCTGCTCGATTTGATCAACTACTCGTAGAAAATCCGCACCCGCTCGGTCCATCTTGTTGACGAACACCAGGCGAGGAACTTCGTATTTGTTAGCCTGACGCCACACCGTTTCAGATTGAGGCTCGACCCCAGACGTGCCGCAAAACACCACGACTGCACCATCAAGCACCCGCAGCGATCGTTCCACCTCAATAGTGAAATCGACATGCCCAGGCGTATCAATGATGTTTATTCTGTGTTGGTCGAATTGACCTCGAGCGCCCTGCCAAAAGGTGGTTGTGGCAGCGGAGGTGATCGTGATACCACGCTCCTGTTCCTGCTCCATCCAGTCCATGATAGCTGCACCATCGTGAACTTCACCCATCTTGTGAGACAGTCCGGTATAAAAAAGCACTCGTTCCGTCGTAGTCGTTTTACCAGCATCGACGTGCGCCACGATACCGATATTTCGATATCGCTTTATGGGTGTCTCTCTGGGCACGGTAAAGGTCCGCTGGTTACAACAGGGTGTTAGAAACGATAGTGAGCAAACGCGCGGTTTGCTTCAGCCATCCTATGGGTATCTTCTCGCTTGCGTACTGCAGCGCCCCGACCTTCTACCGCTTCCATCAACTCGCCTGCGAGACGTAATGCCATTGATTTTTCACCTCGTTTCCTGGCCGAGTCAACCAACCATCGCATGGCTAACGCCCCACGGCGGGACGGTCTGACTTCAACGGGAACCTGATAGGTGGCACCACCTACTCGACGTGATTTTACTTCCACGGAAGGCGCCACGGCTTCCAGAGCCGCATCAAACACTTCAATGGGATCCCCGGTACCACGTTCCTGGATACGATCCAGTGCACCGTAAACGATCTTCTCAGCAACTGATTTCTTGCCGCTGACCATCACGTGGTTCATAAACTTGGCGAGTGTAGTGTTTCCGTATTTTGGATCGGGGAGTATGTCCCGTTTCGGTGGGACTCTTCTTCTTGGCATGGTTCTATCCTTGGGTCTTCAGGTTAATCGAGATTGCTGCAAAATTGCAGCCTACTCGGCCTTACTCTGTTATTCGACGAATTGGCAGCGTGATAATTGTCGCGCGTATAGCGCCTATGATTTGGGCTTCTTGGTTCCGTACTTCGAGCGACCTTGCATACGATCACTCACACCCGTTGTATCAAGGGTGCCGCGAACCGTATGGTATCGTACACCCGGTAAATCCTTGACTCGTCCGCCTCTGATCAGAACCACGGAGTGCTCCTGGAGGTTATGGCCTTCCCCGCCAATATAAGAGGTAACTTCATAGCCGTTAGTCAGCCTGACACGACAAACCTTACGAAGCGCTGAGTTCGGCTTCTTCGGAGTTGTCGTATAAACACGTGTACAAACACCCCTTTTTTGTGGACTCGATTGCAACGCAGGCACGTCGCTTTTTACGACCTTGCGTTTTCTCGGCTTGCGAACCAATTGGTTGATTCTGGCCATAGTTTAAAAAACTCCCTTGTCTATTGAAAAACGACTATTGAAAAACAACGGATGCAATACAAGCATCAGTGTCTGACGGTACCCGCCTTTCGCGAGGGCCGCATTCTAAAGACCCACCATGAGTGAGTCAACTTAATCTGTGCCCTTAATATTGGGGTCGGAGTCATTACTCCGACCCCAAATTCCAGGGCCCCTATTACGACGACTAATTAACCCGCATCGCTTGAGTTCAGTGCCTCTGACAGCGCTTGCTCGACTTCACTTGCACTAACGGTGGTTTCCTCAGGCGCTTCACGCTTCTTGCGTCGTTCTTCGTGGTACTTCAGACCGGTACCCGCCGGAATCAGTCGACCAACGATAACGTTCTCCTTCAGACCACGCAGATAGTCCCGTTTTCCGGTGACCGCAGCTTCGGTAAGCACCCTTGTGGTTTCCTGGAAAGATGCCGCTGATATAAATGATTCAGTCGCCAATGCTGCCTTGGTAATACCCAGCAGCACTCGGTTGCCTTTCACATGAACCTTGCCTTCCAGTTCAAGCTCATCGTTCTTTTCAAGGAATCTGTTGTACTCAACCTGTTCTCCCTTGATCATCGCTGAATCACCAGGCATGGAAATCTCAACCTTGCGCAGCATCTGGCACACAATCACTTCGATGTGCTTGTCGTTAATGCCAACACCCTGCAGACGATATACGTCCTGAATTTCCTTGACGATGTATCTGGCCAGTTCTTCAACACCCTTCAATCGCAGAATGTCATGAGGATTCTCTGGACCATCGGAAACAACTTCTCCTTTCTCGACATGCTCACCTTCGAACACTGTCATATGACGCCATTTCGGAATCAATACTTCGTAGTGATCACTACCTTCAGGTAATACGCTGAGATCAGTCGGGGTAATCACCAATCGGCGCTTGCCCTTTGTCTCTTTGCCGAAGCTGACCGTGCCGGAGATTTCCGCCAGGACGGCAGCCTCTTTTGGCTTTCTGGCTTCAAACAAGTCCGCAACTCTTGGCAAACCACCAGTAATGTCTCTGGTCTTCGAGCCTTCTTGCGGGATTCGAGCGATAACGTCACCAGCGGCAATATGATCACCGTCTTCAAGACTTAAGATGGCATTGGCTTCCATAAAATAATGCGCTGGTACATCAGTACCGGCCAACATCAAATCATCGCCATTATCATCAACGAGCCGAACAGCGGGGCGCGTATCTTTACCCGCGCTAGGACGGTCTTTCGGATCGATGACCGAAATGCTAGTTAAGCCGGTCAACTCGTCAGTCTGACGACGAATGGTGATGCCCTCTTCCATACCTTCAAAGATGACTTTACCTTCCACCTCAGAAACGATTGGGTGAGTATGCGGATCCCAGTTAGCGACAATTTCACCTGCTTCCAGATGCTCGCCGTCGCCCTTCTTCAATACAGCGCCGTATGGCAGTTTGTACCTTTCTCGTTCACGGCCCGATTCGTCATCTGAAACGGCAAGTTCACCGGAACGTGACACGGCAACCAGTTCGCCACTTGCCTTCGTAATGGTCTTCAGATTGTGCAAATGAATCGTACCGTTGTGTTTCACCTGGACATTATCGACGGCAGTTGCTCGAGACGCTGCACCACCAATGTGGAATGTGCGCATGGTCAACTGCGTTCCTGGCTCACCGATCGATTGAGCCGCAATGACCCCAATAGCTTCACCAATATTGACGATATGGCCTCGGCCAAGATCTCGGCCGTAGCAGTTACTGCAAACGCCGTATCTTGTGTCGCAGGTAAGTGTACTGCGAACCATCATTTCATCGATGCCGGAAGCCTCGATGACGTCACGTAGTTTTTCATCGACCATCGTGCCGTGCTCGATCATGACTTCACTGCCATCAGAGGTGTAAACATCGTCAACAACAACACGACCCAGAACTCTGTTACCCAGCGCTTCAACGACGTCGCCGCCCTCGATCACCGCAGTCAACAGGATGCCTTCACTCGTGCCACAATCTACCTCAGTAACAACCAGATCCTGTGCCACATCTACCAGACGACGAGTCAGGTAACCTGAGTTCGCGGTCTTGAGCGCAGTATCGGCGAGACCTTTACGTGCCCCGTGAGTAGAGATGAAGTACTGACTCACCGACAGGCCTTCTCTGAAATTCGCGGTAATCGGCGTCTCGATGATTGAGCCATCTGGCTTGGTCATGAGGCCGCGCATGCCGGATAACTGCCTGATCTGGGCGGGGGAACCCCGGGCTCCAGAATCTGAATACATCCAGACACTGTTGAAGGAGGTTTGTTCTACGTCTTCACCGTCCTTGTTTTTGACAATTTCTTTCGACAGCGTATCCATCATCGCCGCACCCACCATATCGTTAGCGCGGGTCCAGATATCAATCACCTTGTTGTATTTCTCACCCTGGGTTACCAGGCCGGAAGAAAACTGGGATTCTATTTCTCGAATCTCATCTTCCGCTTCAGCAATAATTTTCGCTTTCTCTTTTGGAATAACGAAATCATCCACGCCAATCGACGCACCTGATCGAGTCGAGTACTCATAACCCATGTACATTAACTGGTCACAGAAGATGACGGTTTCTTTGAGGCCAACCGTTCTATAACAGAGGTTGATCAATCGCGAAATGTCCTTGTTACCCATGGTGTCGTTTATGTTGGAATAGGCAATACCATCTGGAACAATTTCAAAAATCAACGCACGACCTACCGTGGTGTCGACGATTTCAACTGTCCTTTCCATGTCGCCCGCTTCGTTTTTCACTTTTTGTACGACCCGAACTTTCACTCGAGCCTGCAAGCCAACCTTGCCAGTTCGGTATGCTCGAGAAACTTCTGCGAGATCGGCGAAAATCATACCTTCACCGAGTGCATTCACCCGCTCTCTGGTCATCCAGTAAACACCGAGTACCACATCCTGTGATGGAACAATAATGGGTTCACCATCTGCAGGGAGCAAGACGTTGTTGGTCGACATCATCAATGCGCGTGCTTCGAGTTGCGCTTCCAGGGTTAACGGCACGTGTACCGCCATCTGGTCGCCGTCGAAGTCCGCGTTGTACGCTGTACAGACCAGAGGGTGCAACTGAATGGCCTTACCTTCAATGAGTACTGGCTCGAATGCCTGAATACCCAATCTGTGTAATGTTGGTGCGCGGTTGAGAAGCACGGGGTGTTCGCGAATCACTTCGGCGAGAATATCCCAAACCTCAGGGGTTTCTTTTTCCACCATCTTTTTCGCGGCCTTAATGGTCGTCGCGAGGCCTTTGGCTTCAAGCTGGCCGAAGATAAAGGGTTTGAACAATTCCAGCGCCATCTTTTTGGGTAGTCCGCACTGATGCAGTCGCAGTGTCGGTCCAACCACGATGACTGAACGGCCTGAGTAATCTACGCGCTTACCGAGTAGATTCTGACGGAAGCGACCCTGCTTACCTTTAATCATGTCGGCAAGAGACTTGAGTGGCCGTTTGTTCGTTCCAGTAATCGCGCGACCTCTACGTCCATTGTCGAGCAGAGCGTCGACCGCTTCCTGCAACATTCGCTTCTCATTTCGAACGATGATATCCGGCGCAGAAAGATCCAACAGTCGCTTAAGGCGATTGTTTCTGTTGATGACCCTTCTGTACAGATCGTTCAGATCAGAAGTTGCAAACCGTCCACCTTCAAGCGGTACCAGAGGTCGCAAATCTGGTGGTAGTACTGGCAATACAGTCAGAATCATCCACTCTGGCTTATTGCCTGATTTCTGAAATGCCTCCATTAACTTCAAACGCTTGGTGAGCTTTTTAATTTTTGTTTCTGAATTCGTTTGCGGCAGCTCTTCACGAATATTCACGATTTCATCGACAATATCCATGTCCATCATGAGCGCCTGAATTGCTTCGGCACCCATCTTGGCATCGAATTCATCACCGAATTCTTCGAGTGCTTCGTAATATTGCTCGTCGGTCAAAAGCTGACGTTTTTCCAGCGTGGTCAGACCCGGGTCAACAACCACAAAAGATTCAAAGTACAGTACTCTTTCGATGTCGCGCAGGGTCATATCCATCAACAGGCCAATTCGTGATGGCAGTGATTTCAGGAACCAGATATGGGCAACTGGGCTGGCGAGTTCAATGTGACCCATTCGTTCGCGCCGGACTTTGGCGAGCGCGACCTCTACACCACACTTTTCACAGATAACGCCGCGATGTTTTAGCCGTTTGTACTTGCCACACAGACATTCGTAGTCTTTATTCGGACCAAAAATCTTTGCACAGAACAATCCGTCTCTTTCCGGCTTGAACGTTCGATAGTTGATGGTCTCAGGCTTCTTGACCTCGCCATAAGACCAACTACGGATCAGATCGGGGGACGCTAGTCCAATTCGAAGCGAGTCAAAATCTTCTGACTGTGTCTGCGCTTTCAGTATATTGAGCAAATCTTTCAAGGCTTTCCTCCACGTCAGGTCTACACCTGACTCAATTCAATTCTATTTGGTCGATACCGCCAGAAACTAGTCGTTCTCTAGCTCAATATCGATGCCCAATGATCGGATTTCCTTCACCAATACGTTAAAGGATTCAGGCATACCGGGCTCCATGCGATGGTCACCATCCACAATGTTTTTATACATTCTGGTTCGACCGTGAACATCGTCGGATTTCACTGTGAGCATTTCTTGCAGCGTATACGCGGCGCCATATGCTTCCAAAGCCCAGACTTCCATTTCCCCAAATCTCTGCCCGCCAAATTGTGCCTTGCCACCCAGCGGCTGTTGCGTGACAAGACTGTATGAACCTGTCGAGCGTGCATGCATCTTGTCGTCAACCAGGTGATTCAATTTCAACATGTACATATAGCCGACTGTCACCGGGCGCTCAAACTGATCGCCGGTGCAACCGTCGAAAAGCATACACTGCCCATCTGCAGGCAGATCAGCCAGCTTCAGCATGGTTTTGATTTCCTGCTCATCGGCACCGTCGAAAACGCCCGTTGCCATGGGCACGCCACCTCGAAGGTTCTCGGCCATCTCCAGTAATTCAGGGTCGCTAAACTCATCGAACCGTTCGGTTCGACCACTGCTGTTATAAATCTTCTCGAGAAAAGACTTGATCTCTGCTGCGGTTCTCTGGGTGTCCAGCATCTCGCCAATCTTGATGCCAAGACCGTGAGCAGCCCAACCCAGATGAGTCTCCAATATCTGACCAACGTTCATCCGCTTTGGTACACCCAGTGGATTCAGCACAATATCGATGGGTTCTCCATTTTCATCAAATGGCATATCCTCGACCGGCTTGATAACCGAGATCACACCCTTGTTTCCATGGCGACCCGCCATCTTGTCGCCAGGCTGAATACGGCGCTTGATGGCCAGATAGACTTTGACAATTTTCAGCACACCTGGCGTCAAGTCGTCACCGCTTTCCAACTTACCTCTGCTTTCCTCAAAGCGCTCGTCCAGATCCTGGCGACGCTCTTTCAATCGCAAATCAGCCTGTTCGAGCAGATCATTCAGCGAATCCTTTTCCATGCGCAACTTAAAGAAATCATCGGATTCGATATTCGCCAGGTAATCTCTGGTGACCTTGTCACCTTTGCTCAGGCCTGGTCCGGCAATCGCTTTTTGATTGGCCAATGATTCAGTCAGTCGTTCAAAGGTTGCTGTTTGAACAATTCGATATTCTTCATCTATATTCTTTCGAACCGCATCCAGCGCCAGACGTTCAATATCAAGGGCTCGTTGATCTTTGGCAATCCCGTCCCGGGTAAAGACCTGCACATCAATAACAGTACCGTTGTAGCTAGTGGGTACTCGTAGTGACGTATCTTTAACGTCAGACGCTTTCTCTCCAAAGATCGCACGCAGGAGCTTTTCTTCCGGTGTGAGCTGCGTCTCACCCTTAGGCGTAACTTTACCTACCAGAATATCACCTGGATCTACCTCTGCACCGATATAGACAATACCAGACTCATCTAGTTTCGAGAGCGCGCCCTCACCTACATTCGGAATATCACAGGTAATTTCTTCAGATCCGAGCTTAGTATCACGAGCGATACAAGTCAGTTCCTGAATATGAATAGTCGTGAAGCGATCTTCTTTGACCACTCGTTCTGAAATCAGAATTGAATCTTCAAAGTTGTAGCCATTCCAAGTCATAAAGGCGATTCGAATATTCTGGCCAAGGGCCAGTTCACCCGTATCGATAGAAGGACCATCTGCCAGAATGTCATTGCTTGCAACAACATCGCCTTCTTTCACCAGCGGTTTTTGATTGATGCAAGTGTTCTGGTTGGAACGCTGGTATTTGGTGAGATTGTAGATATCAACACCCGCCTCACCGCTTTCGGTTTCGGCATCGTTAACACGAATGACAATTCGACCTGCATCAACAGTTTCGATGACACCACCACGTAAAGCGACCACACAAACGCCTGAATCACGAGCTACGATTCGTTCCATGCCGGTACCCACCAGCGGCTTCTCGGAGCGCAGCGTGGGAACCGCCTGACGCTGCATGTTTGAACCCATCAACGCCCGGTTCGCATCATCATGCTCAAGGAAGGGTATCAAGGATGCTGCAATGGAAACCACCTGTTGCGGAGACACGTCCATAAAATTGACGGATTCCCTTGGCATCTTGGTGGACTCACCCATATGACGCACTTCGACAAGATCCTCGACCAATCTCCCCTTGTCGTCCAGTTCCGAACTGGCCTGTGCGATGACGTAATCACTTTCAATAATAGCTGACAGATACTCAATTTCCGTTGTCGCTTTTCCATTCACCACCCGGCGGTAGGGGCTCTCTAAAAACCCATAGGCGTTTGTTCGAGCGTAACTCGCCAGGGAGTTAATCAAGCCGATGTTTGGCCCTTCAGGTGTTTCAATGGGACAGACCCGACCATAGTGAGTCGGATGAACATCACGAACTTCAAAGCCCGCTCGCTCACGAGTCAGGCCACCTGGACCGAGCGCAGATACTCGCCTCTTGTGAGTGACCTCGGAAAGCGGATTGTTTTGGTCCATAAACTGCGACAATTGCGCTGACCCGAAGAATTCCTTAACTGCCGCGCCAACCGGTTTTGCATTGATCAAATCCTGCGGCATCAAGCCCTCAGATTCTGCCAGGCTCAAACGTTCTTTCACCGCTCTCTCTACCCGGATCAATCCAAGCCGGAAAGCATTCTCTGCCATTTCGCCGACTGACCGGACCCGTCGGTTACCCAGGTGGTCGATATCATCGACCGTGTCTTTACCATTACGAATGTTAATCAGACATCGCATAACATCGATAATATCTTCGTTAGACAAAATGCCTTCGCCTACTTCTTCCTCTCGTCCAAGTCGACGGTTGAACTTCATTCGGCCAACGGCAGTCAGGTCATAGCGTTCGGGCGAAAAGAACAGATTGGTGAACAAATTTTCTGCCGCTTCTTTGGTCGGCGGCTCACCAGGGCGCATCATTCGATAGATCTCTACCAGCGCTTCAAGGCGATTGGTGGAGGGATCAACATTCAGCGTATCCGACATGAAAGGACCGCAATCCAGGTCATTCGTATAAATTGTGCTAAATGACGATACGCCGAGCTCTGCCAGCTGATCCAGCACTTCTTCGGTGATCGTAGTATTACAAGGTATGACGATTTCACCCGTCTCCGAATCGAGAATGTCTTCGGACAATACATGGCCACAAACATATTCAGATGGGCAGTTGAGCCGGGTCAGGCCTGCCTTTTCCATATCCCTGATATGACGAGCCGTAATCCTGCTGCTCTCTTCAACAATTACTTTGCCTTTCTTGCCCTTGATATCGAACTGAGCGGTCTCGCCTCTGAGACGGCTGGCGATCAGCTCTAAGGAATAAGTTTCTTCGGTGACTTGAAAATTGTCAGTCTCAAAGAAGAGTTCAAGAATCTCTTTCGATGTAAAATTCAGCGCACGAAGAAGAACCGTTGCAGGCAACTTTCTGCGGCGGTCGATTCTCACAAACAGACAATCTTTCGGATCAAACTCAAAATCAAGCCAGGACCCTCGCATGGGAATAACCCGCGCGGAGTACAGCAGCTTGCCGGAAGAGTGAGTCTTCCCTTTGTCGTGATCGAAGAACACGCCAGGAGAGCGGTGTAATTGAGAAACAACGACCCGTTCTATGCCGTTAATCACAAAGGTGCCGTTGTCCGTCATGAGCGGAATTTCACCCATGTAAACTTCCTGTTCTTTTATGTCCTTGATCGCCTTGTTCGACGAATCCTTGTCATAAATGACAAGGCGAACCTTAACCCGCAGCGGAACCGCATAGGTCACGCTGCGAAGCTGACATTCCTTCACATTAAAAAGCGGTTTCCCCAGCCGATAACTTACATACTCCAGGGAAGCATTTCCTGAGTAGCTGACAATCGGAAATACCGATTGAAAAGCCGTATGCAATCCTTTATTGATCCGTTCCGCTGGATCAACTTTCTCTTGCATAAATTGTTTATAGGATTCCACCTGAATGGCAAGCAGGTAAGGAATATCCATGACTTGCGGCAATTTGCCAAAGTCTTTACGGATCCGTTTTTTCTCAGTGTACGAATAGGCCATTCACGCCTCCACGCTGGTCAAGGTCAGAAAAGTTTTTTCAGGCACAACAAGGCTGGACAACCGCAAAGTCGCCAGCCTCATTAGTGCTAGTACCGGGATGATTGGATCCCGAATTACTTAAGCTCAGCAGATGCGCCTGCTTCCTCAAGTTGCTTCTTGATTTCTTCTGCTTCGTCTTTAGAAACGCCTTCTTTAACAACAGACGGTGCATCATCAACAACTGCCTTGGCTTCTTTCAAGCCAAGACCCGTGATTGTGCGGACAGCCTTAATGGCGTTGACTTTCTTTTCACCGGCAGAGGTAATAAGAACGTCGAATTCGGTCTGCTCTTCTTCCGCAGCGCCGTCACCACCCGCTGCACCAGCAGCCGGTGCAGCTGCTACAGCTGCTGCTGCAGATACACCAAATTTTTCTTCCATTGCTTCAACGAGTTCAACAACGTCCATGACGCTCATTTCAGCGATCGCATTTAAAATATCATCTTTCGATAATGACATGAGTCCTATCTCCAATTAGTAGTAATAAGTTACGCAGCAGCTTCTTGCTTCTGATCTCTGACGGCAGCAACAACACGCGTTACCTTGGCAGGAACGTCATTGAGCGTTCTCGTCAACTTGGTAATCGGTGCCTGCATAACAGCCATCAATAGAGCAATTGCTTGATCACGAGTAGGTAATTTCGCAAGGATATCGATCTGATCGGCAGAAAGTAACTTTCCGCCAACAGACAGAGCTTTGATTTCAAACTCCTCAATTTCCTTTGCGAAGTCCTTAAAAACCCTGGCGCCAGCGCCTGGATCTTCCAGTGAAAAAGCAAGTATATTGGGCCCAAGCAATGCTTCATTCAGACACTCAAAATCAGTGCCTTCAAAAGCTCGCCTAGCCAATGTGTTGCGGATGACACGTACCTGTACGCCAGCTTCACGGGCCTGCTTTCTTAAGTTCGTCATGTCATCTACCGAAACACCCCGGTAGTCAGCCATAACAGCAGAAAGGGCTTTGCTCGCTGTTTCATTCACCTCAGCAACAATCGCCTGCTTTTCTTTAAGTCCTATTGGCACAGTGATGTACTCCTGGTTTAGTGATAAACCTGTAAAAGACTTGTTAAAATTACTGCTACTTGTCTGTCACCCAAGTGCAGTGCTACTCACGGCGATGGATTCAAATATCTGAATCGGGTCTACCGTCTGCGCAGGCTCTTTAACCCATGGCCAGGAAATTCCACCTGAAGTCTGGGACCTGCGGTCTTTGACGAGTCCAGAGAGAAATCCTCTGGAACCCCAAAGTTCTTTGGTTGTTTATACGTCTAATGACGTTTGATCAATTAGAATACCTGCACCCATGGTCGTAGAAAGCACGACCTTCTTAAGGTAGGTACCCTTGGCCGTCGCTGGTTTCGCTTTCTTGAGATCTGCAATCAGCGCTTCGATGTTTTCCTTAATTTCGGTTCCGCCAAAGCCCACTCTACCGATTCCGCCATGAACAATACCGTTCTTGTCTGTTCGATAACGAACCTGGCCAGCCTTGGCATTTTTTACCGCTTCACCAACATCCATGGTGACAGTTCCGAGCCTTGGGTTCGGCATCAGGCCTCGTGGACCAAGAATCTGACCTAATTTTCCGACGACCCTCATGCTATCCGGCGTGGCAATCGCGACATCAAAATCCAGCTGCCCGCCCTTGATCGTTTCTGCCAGATCATCCATACCGACGATATCTGCGCCTGCACTGGTGGCTTCATCGGCCTTGTCACCCTGAGCAAACACCGCGACTCTCACATCTTTACCCGTACCGTTAGGTAACACGGTCGCACCTCGTACAACCTGATCCGATTTTTTGGGATCGACACCAAGGTTGATGCTGATGTCAATCGATTCAATGAACTTAACGGTTGATAACTCATTTAGCAGAGAAACCGCTTCATCGATTGCATACAACTTGCCTTCTTCGATCTTTTCTTTGAAGGCTTTTGCTCTTTTAGTTAATTTTGCCATTACACAACACCTTCTGTTTCGATACCTGCAGCTCGCGCGCTGCCAGCAATGGTTCGAACGGCCGCGTCCATGTCCTTTGCTGTCAGATCAGGCATTTTGGTTGTCGCAATCTCTTCAAGTTGCGCCCGGGTAACCTTGCCAACTTTATTGACATGAGGTTCACCACTGCCTTTAGCGACACCGGCTGCTTTCTTTAGCAACACAGACGCCGGAGGTGTTTTCTTGATAAACGTAAAACTTTTGTCGTTATAAACCGTGATAACCACAGGAATCGGCATGCCCGCTTCAAGTGATTGGGTTTCCGCATTAAAAACCTTACAGAATTCCATGATATTCACACCGTGCTGACCCAACGCTGGGCCAACGGGTGGACTTGGATTCGCCTGTCCTGCAGGCACCTGCAGTTTTATATAGGC
>Ga0208748_1000679_pt1 | contig 16945 bp, 18 predicted proteins | sample Knorr_S7_td_Bott_FD_185599 | JGI IMG/M metagenome (GOLD analysis project Ga0208748, IMG submission 185599) | Marine microbial communities from Southern Atlantic Ocean transect - Knorr_S7_td_Bottom_ad_4513_LV_A (SPAdes) (version 2) | ecosystem: Environmental > Aquatic > Marine > Oceanic | place... | reverse complement strand
AGCAATTCTCTGCTGTCCAATTGTCTCAAATGTAGAGCATCATGCTTTGTCGTGTATCTCTGGAGTACATCTGATTTCTTTTAAGTGTGTTTCAATATGCTCTGAACGATAGGCGATATCTGCATAACGGATGTTATCTGTTTCGTTGACTAAATTTTCTAGTTCTACTGAATCGTGAGTACTGGCAATGCTAACGGAATAGTTGTTTATGAGCTTGGTTTTTTTGTCTGCGTTTATGTGGTTCTTGTAGCCAAAATGCTTCTCATTGTTTTTAGTTGTCCACCTGGCATCAGTGTCTTTTTGGGCCAGTTTATTTTTGTTTTTAGCTAAACTAATAGGGACTGCTCCTTTTTTGATGATTGCGCTGTCTTCTCTGTTGTTTCGCTGTTTGGGCACATCAACAAATGAGGCATCAACCATGGAGCCTTCTTTGGCTATTATACCTTTGGAGTTGAGAGTTTCTGTGAATAAATCAAAGAGTTTCTCCGTGAGTCCCTTTTTACACAGTTGATCTTTAAAAAACCAGATCGTCTTGGCATCAGGTATTTTGTCTGATAGTTCTAGATTCAAAAAATCCATAAAAGAGAGTGGACGTCCACTTTTCGCTTTGTTTTTGTTCAATAATGCTGATTCTAGCATGGGACGAAAGATCTCGCAATCTATTACATTATTGAGTTTTTGCAAAGGAGGTTGATGTTTCTTAATGTCATCCATTTTAAATTCAAAATCAAAAAATCCCATCATGGAGCCTCTATATGTTTGCATTAGTTACTGATATTGTTTAATATTATCTCATTAACTGTGGCATTAAACAAACATTATTTAAGAAAATTCAATCAAAATGGGTTTTTAGAGATGCCCCTCAGTTAGTCTAATGGTGCCTAAACTAAATCAACTTTATAAAAAATTTTGTAGCTTATTATCATGAGTTTCAATACAGTAAATCTGAATAAATTTAAATACTTGAATATGACCTATCAATCTACATTTAACAAAATTTCTTTAAGCTCAACTGAATGATCAGAGTAAAAATGACTCCAGACTACAATCAATCCCAACAACTCGAATCCCTAGCTAAAAAACTAGGGCAAGCCTGGATTGAAAACACCATGATTGAAGGGCCAAATGATTTTGAAATACCACATTCCAGAGAAGAGGCTTATTTTGTCCAAGATCATATGGCAAAGTTTATTGGTAAGGATATTTCAGGCTGGAAAGTAGGTGCGACTAGTGCCAAAATGCGTGAACTGGATGGGCATGATGATGTCATTCCAGGAAGAATCTTCTCACCAGTTACCTTTGTAGGTCCCATTCAAAAGCTTCATATTAATCAATTTCCCAACGCTCGTGTAGAAACTGAGTTCGCTTTCCGCCTCAATGAAGACATTCTGATTCGGGACCAAAACTGGACAGCGTCGGATCTGGAAAACAAAGTAAGTATGCATCCTGCAGTTGAAATAATTGGAAACCGTTATCAGCTAGATAATGCGACCAAAGCAGAAAAATCCCTTATGACCATTGCAGACAATGGTGGTGGAATAGGATTCGTCTTTGGATCAGCCTTTCATGACTGGAAAAATCTCAATTTCCGTAACCATTACATATGTCTCCAGGTAGACGATAATCCGGCGGCAGAAAACTTTTTGGGAGATATGCGTTGTCAACCTTTGGAAGCGATGGCTGACCTGATCAACCACCTATCCAGCAGGGGTATTTCATTGAGGAAAGGTGACTTCGTTTCAACTGGTGCTGCTACAGTGCCCCAGCCATTTATAAAGGGTTCATGTGTGAATGCAAATTTCGGGATCATCGGTAACATTCAACTCACCTTCGTCTGAGCCTTACCTATTAAAAAAATGAAGAAAAAAAATACTGACATTGCCATTGTTGGGGCAGGTGGCATGGGCGCTCTCTTCGGGTCGATTCTAACAGAGAATGGACTTGATGTCGTGCTCATAGATTCCAACCGTGAACACATTGAATCCATTGAATTAAATGGTTTGAAGATAGAGGGTTTTGGTGGAAATCGTACCGTCCGAATTCCTGCGACTTCGGATGCCTCGGAACTTGAATCGGCAAACCTCCTTTTTTTCCAGTGCAAGGCCCATGGTACACGTGATGCCTCCAGATCAATTCGTCATCTACTCCATAAAAACAGTGTTTGTATCAGCTTCCAGAATGGATTGGGTAATGAAGAAGTCATTGCAGAGGAAATTGGCGAAGATAAAGTGCTCGGGGGTCTGACGGCAATGGCAGGCCTGCTTCTGGGGCCTGGAAGGATCCGTGATTTTTCAAGAGTGCCATCATACATTGGGGAGATGCATGGAGGTCCATCTGAACGGGTTACCAGCATTGCAGAAAAGCTCACTTGTTCCGGACTTGAAACTCATACCTCAGAAAACATCTTTCACGAGATATGGAAAAAGCTGCTGGGAAACATTTCGATGAGTGCCGTTTCCGGATTGACCAATCTAACATCCGCAAAGATTATGAGTATTCCAGAATTGAAACCTGTCTGCTTCCAGGCCATGGAGGAAGCATTTAAAGTTGCGGAAGCATCTGGAATCTCACTTGACCGTGAAGCGGTTCTGCGTGGTATGGAACTAATTTCTCAGTCTGGAGGAACGGGAGACAACAAGTCCTCTTTGTGTGTTGACCTCTTGAACCACAGGCAAACGGAAGTTGATTCAATCTACGGCGGAGTGATCAAATTAGCAGAAGAAAAAGGAATCGGGACTCCAACTCTGAAGGTCTTGCATGCTCTAGTTAAAGGGGTTGAACAAAATTTTACAAGAGACATTTGATGAAACCATTCAAGAATAAAACAGCTTTTGTTACAGGCGCATCAAAAGGTATCGGATATGCTTGTGCTTTGCGTCTAGCTGAAGGTGGTGCTAACGTTTTCCTTTCCTCATCCAATGAGGAAAGACTCAGGAAAGCATCCCAAGAAATTAACAAAAAAACAGGAGTTAAGGTAGGATTTCATGCATCTGATTTAAGGCAGTTGAATGGATGTATTGAAGCAACAGAAACCTTAATTGATACATTTGGAGGCTTTGACATCCTGATCAATTCCGCCGGTGCAACCAAAGGGGGTATATTCCCTGATCAGCCTGATGAGGAGATGGTAGATGGGTTTGCTTTGAAATTCTTTTCTGCGGTAAGGCTTTGCCGGCTGCTCTGGCCTGAATTAAAAAAGTCAAACGGCTACGTTGTTAACATCGTGGGGGGATTTGCCCGTACTCCAGCAAGTGATTTCATAGTTGGTGGAGTTGTTAATGCTGCACTGGCTAATTTTTCAAAAGCACTGGCCCACCAGGGATTGAAGGACGACGTCAATGTGAACTGGATTCATCCTGGGTTAACAGAAACTGAGCGACTTCAAGCCATATTCGGAACACGTGCAAATCAGCAGAACCGGTCGGTTGAAGAGATCCGAGAAGAAATGGTCATTGCAGAAGGTATACGAAGGTTGGGAAAACCAGAAGATGTTGCTGAATTGGTGACGTTTCTCTGCAGTTCTCAGGCTCGGCATATTCATGGAACTGGAATCTCTGTAGATGGAGGAGGAAGCAAGGGATATTACTGATGAATTTTGACCTTAACCATGAGCAGAAGATGTTGGTTCAGACTATCCGAGATTTCATTGTGGCGGAACTGCTGCCTCTTGAAAAGGAGGTAGAAGAATCGGGAAGTCTTGATCCGGAAAAAGCAAGGGAGATTCAGCAAAAATCCATGAAACTCGGACTTTACGCACTAAACGTTCCTGAATCTTTCGGTGGAGCCGGACTTTCCACCTTGGACTGGATGCTTGCCGAGGAGCAGTTTGGACACACTTCTGATATTCTTGTGCGCAGGGCTTTCGGTAATGTTTATGATCTGCTTTTCAAGGGAACTGAGGAACAGGTGGAACGCTGGTTGTTGCCCAGTGTCCTCGGTGAGAGGGTTTTCTCTATTGCCTTCACCGAGCCAGAAGCTGGGTCCGATTTGGCGGCGATAAGAACCAGGGCAGAACGTAGTGCAACAGGATGGACTATCAACGGGAAAAAGCATTTCATTTCAGATGGTGAGTATTCAGATTTCTTCATCATCACTGCCAAAACTGACCCTGATGCAGGACAACAGGGCATATCTACCTTCATCATCGACAAGGAGACACCTGGACTGTTAGTGGGCAGAGATCAACCCATGATGGGTCTACGAGGGACCAGCCATGTGGAACTATTCTTCGATGACGTCAAGTTGGGACCTGAAGCCCTTCTCGGCATAGAAGGAGAGGGGTTTAAACTAGCTCTTGAAACACTCGGACGGGTTCGGTTAGCACAAATTGGAGCAAGAGCAGTAGGAAAAGCGACCAGAATTCTTGATTTGACTGTAGATTATGCCAGACAGAGAAGTCAGTTTGGTAACAGTATCGATCAATTCCAGATGATTCAGCAGATGCTCGCAGACAGTGCGATCGAGATCAATTCTGCGAGACTGGCCCTGCTTCAAACAGCCTGGGAAGCAGATCATGACAGGAATGTGTCCGCTCGGATATCAATGATCAAAGTCCAGGCAGCCGAAACCCTCTGCCGAGTAGCCGACCGGGCCGTTCAAATCTATGGAGGTCTGGGATACTGCAAGGACCTGCCCATAGAACGTTACTATCGTGATGCCAGAATCTACCGGATCTATGATGGGACCTCAGAAATACATCGGATGGTAGTTGCCCGTGCCATCTCCAAAGGAGATCTAAATCTCTACAACCTTAATTTTGCTTAATGAGGATCTTTTAATGAAAGTCCAATTTATTAATGCTAATCAAGCAGCCGGAATGATTCAAGATGGTTCCAATGTTGGACTGATAGGTGGTGGAAGTGGTTTAGTTGAAGCAACTCTTTTGCATGAATATATCGAAAAACGCTTTCTTGATACAGGGACACCAAAAGAATTGACTTGCATCCATGCTCTGGGTATTGGAGACCGTGAAGACCGTGGTATGAACAGGTTTGCCCACAAGGGAATGGTACGCCGAGTGATTGGCGGGCACTGGGTCTGGTCTCCAAAAATGCAGCAGTTGGCCAGGGAAAACAGTATTGAAGCCTACGTCCTGCCAGGCGGTGTGATCATGCAACTAATGCGTGAAGTTGCAGCCAAACGTCCTGGATTGATCACTCATGTCGGGCTTGGCACCTTCGTTGACCCTCTGCAAGAAGGTGGCAGGATGAATGAAGCGGCAGTCGACCCCTTGGTTGAACGCATTACCATCGACGGTAAAGACTATCTTCGCTACCTTCCAATACCTATTGATGTGGCTCTTCTTAAGGGGTCGTACGCAGATGAAGAGGGTAACATCAGTCTAGACGAGGAACCTGCCAACCTGGACATCTATGCCATGGCTGCAGCCGCCCATAATTCAGGTGGAAAAGTTATCTTTCAGGTCAGAAAGAAAGTAGCAGCGGGATCAATTCCGGCCCGATCAGTAAGGATTCCCTCAGCTATTGTGGATGCAGTGGTTGTAGACCCTGAACAGCGTCAGAGTTATGAGATTATTTATGACCCATCCATTTCAGGTGAAAGAAGGGATGAGACATTCAAACCGGATTTTCCTGAATTTTCGCTGAGACTGGTCATTGCCCGAAGAGCATATCAGGAATTGAGGGAAGGTTCTGTAATCAATTATGGGTTTGGTATCCCTGATCAGGTAGCATCTATCGTTGCTGCAGAAGAACGTCAGGATTCATTTTACCAGACCATTGAACATGGTACTTACGGAGGAAGTCTGCTCAGTGGTAACCTTTTTGGATTCGCAAAGAATCCCAGTTGCATGATTGATGCTCCTTCTCAATTTGATTTCTATTCAGGTGGTGGACTCGATACAGCATTTCTTGGTTTTGGCCAAATTGACCGTGAGGGGAATGTCAACGTTTCAAAGTTAGCAGGTGTAACTGTAGGACCAGGTGGATTCATCGACATCGCTCAGAATGCACGTAACGTTGTATTCTGCGGCACCTTCGACACCAAAGGGACAGAGATCAAAACAGGTCATGGTAAACTGGAACTTATCAAGGCCGGTAAAGTATGTAAATTTGTTGAAACAGTTGATCAGATTACATTTTCAGGAAATCAGGCTCTTGTTCAGGGGCAGGAAGTTCTTTATGTAACTGAAAGAGCAGTCTTCAGTCTCAGTAATGGAGGACTAGAACTGGTGGAAATTGCTCCTGGAGTTGAAATGGAAAGAGACGTGATTGATCAAATGGAATTCAAGCCACTGATTTCAGAATCAGTAGGTACCATGAATCCCAAATTTTTCATTGATAAAGAGCATGCATAAAACAAAACTGGCACTGGTTGGGGCAGGTACCATTGGACAGCGACACCTGAAGGCTATGTCTCAGGTTGAGGAAGCAGAACTAACAGCGATCGTTGATAATCAACCTCAAGCCGAGTCCATAGCTGTGGAAATGAACGTTCCCTTCTTTCATACGACCGAAGAGATGCTCCAGATCCAGCAACCGGAAGGGGTAATAGTCTGCACTCCCACTGAAATTCATTTGGAGCCTGTTTTGTCATCACTTAATGCCGGAGCTCATGTACTTGTTGAAAAGCCCATTACTTCAACTATGGAGGAAGCACAAGAGATCATCAAAACATCTCAAACGGCATCTAGAGAGGTCTTGGTGGGGCATCATCGCCGTTATTATAGTACTATCCAGAAAACCAGGGAAATGATTCATGAAGGGGCAATTGGGAAACTAGTTGGTATCAGCGGGATGTGGACTGCCAGAAAAGCTGATTCATACTATGAGCCCTCATGGCGCCAATTACGAAGTTCAGGTCCTGTGCTGATCAATCTTATTCATGAAATTGATACGCTTAGATATATCTGCGGTGAAATATCTTCTCTTTCTGCCAAGGTGACTAATGGACTTCGAGATCATCCCAAGGAAGAAACAGTTGCAGTCTTGATGGAATTTGAAGGAGGAGCTTTGGGGACTTTTTTTCTTTCGGATGCCACTCCTTCTCCCTGGACATGGGAGCATGCCACCGGTGAAAATCAAAATTTTCCTAAGAGCTCTCAGAATGTCTATCGTTTTATCGGATCTGAGGCATCACTTGAATTTCCTAACCTGGTACTCTGGAAGCATAAAAATCGAAATTCAGACTGGCAGCATACAATGCATCCTCAACATATCAATATAGAGCTTGAAGACGCTTATGTTTCTCAGTGTACCCATTTCTGTGCAGTGATCTGTGGAAGGGAAGAACCTCGCATCACTGCATCAGACGCTGCAAAGACGCTGGAAGCAACATTAGCAGTTTTTGATGCATCCGAAAATGGAATGGAGGTTCGGTTTTGATTGAGGATCAGGTCATTTTAGTGGAATGCATAGGGCCAGTAATGCATGTGACCCTGAGTCGACCTGAAGTTCTCAATGCTCTCAATTCAGATGCTCATTTTTACTGGATGAGGCATTCAATCGTTTTGCTGGAGACAGTGAGCTCCAGATTGCAACAATTACAGGATTGGGGGACCGGTCATTCTGTGCAGGAACAGATCTGAAAGCAAGGTTGAATGAAGAATCAGACAGGTTTCCTGAAACTGGATTTGCAGGATTGACGGAGCGTTTTGATCTCACAAAACCAGTGGTTGCACTGGTTAATGGAGATGCCATTGGAGGAGGACTTGAAATCATACTAGCATGTGATCTGGCCATTGCGGTTGAACAAGCTCGTTTTGGCCTTCCGGAGCCCAGGGTTGGACTTGCAGCAAAAGGGGGATTGCACCGCCTAGCACGTCGAATTCCAATGAAACATGCGATGAAAATTGCACTGACTGGAAATCTCTTCGATGCTCAAACAGCACTGGAGTATGGTCTGATCAACCAAATAGTTGAAAAGAAAAACTTCGTGAGGGAATGCCAATGTATGCTCGATACTCTCTTGGAGTGTGCACCATTGTCGTTGAGAGCGTCCAAGGAGATGATCCATAAGGGGCTGAGTGCCCCCCAGAATGGAAGAGGCATTCAAGTTAAATTACCAGGAGCATGCTACAATGCTATCCAGCTATGATACCCGTGAAGGAAGCAAGGCCTTCCTTGAAAAACGGACCCCATCTGGCGGGGGAAATATAATAAAATTTCAGTCAAGGAGAATGCATGGCAGATTTCTACGTTGAAAAAGGAGAAACGTCTAGTTTTACCAAAACAGTTTCTGAGAGTGATGTTTTCCTGTTTGCAGGAATCACCGGTGATTTTTCACCGAACCATGTAAATAAAGCCTACATGGAAAAATCACCCTATGGTAAACTGATGGCTCATGGGGCACTGATGGTTGGATTCATGTCTACTGTTTCTACTATGGCCATTGCACATACACGAGATGCAGAGGAAACTCCTGTCTCTGTCGGTTACGACAAGGTCCGTTTTCTGAAGCCTGTTTTTTTGGGTGATACCATAACGGTGAACTATACCATTGCAGAAATAGAGTTGGAAAGGAAACGCTCCTATGCAGACATTGAGATTTGCAATCAGGATGGAGAACTGGTTGCTGTAGGGAAACACATTCTGCAGTGGATACCCAATCCTAGTAAAAAAGCGGAGGGTTGATGGGGTTTGATATTGAAGGACATAAATTCATTGTTACCGGCGCAGCGAATGGTATTGGCCTTGCGATCAGTCGAAGGCTTGCAGAACTAGGGGCAAAAGTCTCTGGGTGGGATCTATATGATGATGCAATGGCCAGTGACCCAGCATTTACCCATAGCGTCAAAGTAGACGTCACAGATGAAAATAGTATTCAGAAAGCCGTTAAAGAATCCATTCAAAAACTTGGAGGACTGCAAGGTCTGATTGCTAACGCAGGCATCAATGGACCGACGAAACCCACTTGGGAATATTCAAAGAAGGAATGGGAACACGTGATGAGTGTTGATTTGACAGGAGTGTTCCTTTCTACCAGAGCAGTGCTGCATCATATGAGAAAACAAGGTTATGGTAGGCTGATCATAATATCCTCAGTGGCAGGAAAGGAAGGTAATCCCGGTGCATCACCTTATGGAGCGGCCAAGGCAGGTGTGATTGGTTATGCTAAAGGGCTTGCACGTGAGTTACTCCCTTCAGATATAACGGTTAATTGTCTTGCTCCGGCTATCACAGAGACAGATCTCCTGCAGGAAATGACCGATGAGTACATCGAAGACAAGAAGTCCCGGATTCCAATGGGCCGTTTTTGTACGACTGCTGAAATAGCAGACATGACTGCATGGGTAGCCAGTCCACACTGTTCTTTCACGACTGGACAGGTCTTCGACCTCACTGGTGGAAGGGCGACCTACTGATGTATTCGTCTGTTTCCTTAATAGAACTCTGCATCCATCAGGTTTGTGTATGGAAGCAGAGTAGTTTTGCAGAATCACTCGATTGTTTTGCGAGGCACGGTGTGACCAGCACAGCATTATGGAAGCCTCTGGTCGATGATGCTGGAGTGAAGCAGGCTAAAAAAAATCTCAAGGATTCAGGCGTTTCTGCAATTTCGATGTGCCCTTTGGTTTTGCTAGAACCGGAAAACGAACATGACAGCGTTTTAAGAGCAAAACAACATCTTCAATTTTTAGAAGAAGCAGCAGAGCTAGAAGTGGAATCAGTGATCGTGATCACAGGGGGGCTCTCACCAGAAAGCAGGGATCTTAACGGTCAACGACAAAAGGTTTTGGAGGAACTTGAACTATTGATTGGACAGGCCGAAGGCACCGGACTCAAATTAGCCATTGAACCACTACACCCAATGGTTTGTGGCACGCGGTCAGTCATTTCAAGCCTTTCTGAAGCAAACGATATTCTTGATAAGCTCAAACGTGATGACGTAATGGGCATTGCCGTGGATACCTATGCGCTCTGGTGGGATGTAAGGTTAAAGGAAGAGATACAGAGAGCCGGTAGTCGCTTGCTAAATTTCCACGTTTCCGATTGGCTGTATGAAACGCGAGATATTCGTTTGGACCGAGGGATGCCTGGTGATGGACAGATCGACAACGCCCTGATCCGTTCATGGATGAGGGAAGCAGGCTACAAGGGACCAGTGGAAGTTGAAATCCTCTCCGCTCTGGATTGGTGGAAAAAACCTGCTGATACAGTTGTTCGTAAAATCTGTGAGAGAATTTCTTTTCTCTGATTACAGATAGCAATACTCAGATTCTGAATGGATCTTTATTTTTATAGATGTTCAAAAAAATTTTCCCCTGAAATAGGATGAATGTGAATTTCTTGTTTTCCATGAAAACTAGAAATTTCCATATAGACTGAAGTACCTGGAAATGAACCACTGCCAGAAAATTTATCAATAGCAATTTCTTTAAGCGGATCCTCCAGTTGAACACCCTTAATATTAAGGCCCTCCATAACAGCCAGCAATTCATCAAGATCTAAACACTCCAATGGAATGCAGACCGCATTCAATTGTTTTTTCTTCAACTGCTGATTCATGACTTCCAGTTCTCGTGAATGGTGGACGTCTTTTCCTGCAACCCCATAAATAAGGCAACTATCATTTAATTCAGGAACTCTATAGCAATTCAGGAGAACATCCATAGAAAGCTGTCCGGGTGCAACTGCATCTCCAAAGCTCGCATATGTGATTGGTGCACCGAAAACTATTGTCAGCAGACGGCTACATGTCCCCTTCTGTCCCATTGCAAAGCCGATTCGAGCAATATCACTGGTGCCTTTTCTGACCCATTGAAGCATTTGAATAGAGTGGACCAATGTTGACGCTGTTGGAACAACCTTGATGGCATGAGGATGAAAGCTTTCCATTTCTGTTGTTAATTCCTCCAGTTCTTCAACACTGGGCATCGCCTTAAAATCATGATGACTAATCACGATGGGTGCATGTTTTTCAGCCATTGCAACTAAGGCCTTTGTACCCCATTCCAGATCAATACTGCTTGCCCCTGCTTCGAGGGCTGCCTGATTAATTAAAACACGTTCCTCTTCTGTTCCAAAAAATTCACCTCCATGCTCAGGATGACGAAGAGTAAAGAGACATCCTAGTTCTTTTGTTTTAGTTTTTCGGACTAATTCCACTACATCATCTACTGAAGTACCCCCATTAATAAGCAGATCAGCCCTGATTTCAACACAGCTTAGTTTTTGATCCAGAGCAAAGTCTATTTCTGCAGTATTATTAGCAACAATTCCAATGACACCCTTGAGGGGGAAAGAATTAACCATATTATTCCGTATATTTGTTTAATCAGAATTATTTTAGCATGGAGCAGTAAATGAATTCCCTAGACTGGTATTACCAGTGATTCCTGATACCGTTTCAATAAGTTAAGGAAACGGGATTCGCTTTCATCCCAGTCATGAAAGCCGAGCCTCCTGGATTTGTTATGACTTAGAATTTCATCCCAGTAGCGTTCCAGAGTGGCATCAGCAAATCCCCAGTTTGCCACCTGATCGAGGTTTGTTTTTTTAAGTTGATGTTTTTTGCAGATATTTTGCCAGACTTCGTTCCGTTCAGACATCACTTCCTCAAGTTTTAAAGGACGTACGGAACCACAGGGCATATTAAAAGATTCAGCGATCTTAGGCCAAAGATGGTTCCAGCGGAAAACATCTGTGTTGGTCATGTTTAAGGCCTGGTCCTGACATAATGGTTCTGTGGTCATCCATGCAATTCCGCGTGCAAGAAGTTCAATGGTTGTCATCTGTGTCACACTGAGAAAAGCACCAGGATGTCCTGGAAAATCAAGTGCAGCTCCGAGTTCCCTGCATATTGCAGCATAAGCTCCAAGTGTACTGACTATGTTGCGACCTATTTGCGGAGAAAAATGCAGCAAGGTATTTGGCCGTGAAGTTGTCCATGACCACTTTCTTTTTACTGAACGTTCAACCAGGTAATCCTGCTGATCATAGTTAAAGTTTGGAATAGGCACACGTGAATCCTCTTCCCTGGCAGGTGTTGGGAATTCACCTATATGAACACCATAATACTTACCTCCCTGAACCAGGTGGACGTGTCTCAGATTTTCTGCAGCCAACTCAATACCATTCAAAAGATTATCCAACAGCCTTAGGTTGTCCTCAGGACTTTCTAGTACCTGTTCCGCATGGGTCGCCCGTCCACAGTAAAATACATGAGTGACGTCTACTAACTTAGAGAGTCCTTCAATACACTTTTCACGATCGTTCAAATCGAGTTGAAAATAGTTCACTCCCTCCAAAATAATTTCAGGTGCTCTTCTCGCAAAGCCATATACTTTCCATTCTTCTCTTAAGGAAAGCTCTCTCGCTAGGGCCGTACCAACTGCTCCACTGGCACCACCAATCAGGGCTACATATTGTTTCATTGTTTAACCATATTTGGGGATCCAAAGTTTGGTCATTTAAACTGCACCAAGTTGCATGAGAGTTTCATAGACCGCTTGCTGAGTAACTTCATTACAGACAAAGGGGTTTCCTATTCCACGCAAAAGGACAAAATTTATCTTCCCATTTACTGTTTTTTTGTCATGCAGCATTCTTTTATAAAGTGCTTCTTTTTTCCACAGTGTTTCATTTGAGAGATCGTTTAAATTTACCGGCATTTCTACATCATTTGCATGCTCTCGCACCCTTTGACTAATCCCTTTCTCACAGAAACCAATTCTTTCAGACAAGTCACATGCTGCAATTAATCCCAGTTGAACAGACAATCCATGTTGAAATTTACCAAAACCTGCGTGAGCTTCAAATGCATGGGCAAAAGTATGGCCAAGGTTCACCAAAGCACGTTTCCCCCTGTCGAGTTCATCTTCACTAACAATACCAGCTTTCGTATCACAACCCATCTTAATCACCTTGACCAACGCCGAATTGTTACAGGACATGATTGCTGAAAAGTTATTTTCAAGCCACGTGAATTCTTCCTCCCCGCGCAAAAGACCGTATTTGACGATCTCTCCATATCCTGACTTCATTTCATCAGAAGGCAATGAGGAAAGGAGAGACACATCATTCAGAACAATTCGAGGTTGTAAAAAACTACCAACCAAGTTTTTGCCTTGACGTGTGTTAATTCCATTTTTACCCCCGACTGAACTGTCAACCTGTGACATCAAAGTAGTGGGGATCTGAATTAACTCAATCCCTCGCATAATGAGCCCTGCCGCAAATCCAGCAACATCTCCCACAACTCCTCCTCCAAAGGCAATGACCACGCACTGCCGGTCGACACCATCGGCAAGCATTCTGTCCAATAAATTTTCCAGACTACTGAATGATTTAGCATCCTCACCTCCTTCAATCAGGAATAAATTCCAACTATCTGTGATTGAGTCCAAAGTCGGTGATAATAAATTCAAATACTTGTTGGATACTATTTTGTCGCTGACAACAACCACTCTTCTTCCGGCAATGATTGGATCCAAATAAGGTTTTGAGTTCTGAACAAGTTCTGGAGCAATTATAATATCATAGCTCCTCGAACCAAGATCAACCTGCAGAGTTTGTTTCAATTTTTTCCTATATTTAAAGGGAGAATTTTTATTTCCGTTTCTTCACCTTGCTCCAGGCGATAGATTGTATTCTGGGATTCTCCCAATTCTACCATTTCCTTCCCTGAAAGGTTTTTAAGGATGCCTCTGATAAACTTGTTGACTATCCCATGACTCACCATCAGTTTTAGTGAGCCCTCATCCATCAGGTCTTCCAGTAAAGAACGAAGCCTTGCTTCAAATTCTGCCCCGCTTTCTCCTCCTGAAGGATGGAAGCGCATTGGATCCTGCAATCTTAGTTTAGCCTGTTCGGGAAAAATTTCAGCCACTTTGTCCCATCCAAAAGTACCAGATATTTCGCCAAGACTAAAATCGTTGAGCCGTTCTTCAATTATGATCTTACTGATAGGATGGTCAATTCCTTGAGCAATTATCTCGGCTGTTTGAATGGCTCTATCAAGCGGGCTTGTATAAATCTCCAATTCCTGATTAAGAAGAATTACTGAAAGATGGTCCCTGATTGCTTTGGCCTGATTAATGCCCAAATCGGTTAAGGGTGAATTAACCTGTCCCTGAATTCGTCCAGCACGATTCCATTCGCTTTCACCATGACGAATTAGTATTAAAGTTGTCAAAAATACCTTCCATGAAAATTAGTTAAAACGGGATAAAAAATGGGAGGAATAATTAGAAACTCAAATTACCTTTAGAACATTGGAATATGTCCAATAATTCTTAGAAATTTCTGGAAGTTAACCTTAATATTGTCAGTATTAAAAAATATTGACAAACTATCCTGTAAAAATTCGTCTAATTTCATCATCAGCCATTTCTTTACCCAAATATGCTTCTACAACTGAGTGATTACTCTTAACCTCCTCAGGAGTCCCTTCGGCAATTTTCTGGCCATGATCCAGCACAGTAATACGTTCACACGTGTTCATAACTAATTTGAGGACATGTTCCACCACAACTACTGTTAATTGATAACGCTCTTTTAGGGTGAGAATAGTTTCCATCAAATTGTCAATATTTACTGGTGACAGGCCAGCACCAGGCTCATCAAGTAGTAATAATTTTGGTTTCATAGCAATCGCCCTACCCAAAGAAAGCAACTTTTGCTGGCCTCCAGAAAGTTCACTGGCCGGAATGTCGGCAAATTCAACCAGTCCGAGAAACTTCAGCAATTCTATCATCTCCTCACGAATTTTATTTTCCGCCTTACGGACTTTTGTACCTCTGAAAATCGGAGAAAGAATTCCATATGGTGTATGACAATGATAGCCTACCATCACATTTTCCAAAACGGTCATATCTAAAAATAGGCGTAACAACTGAAAAGTTCGGGACACTCCCAATGCAGCAATTTTATGAACTGATTGAGTGGTGATATCTTGTCCTGCAAAATTAATATTGCTTCCAGAATCAGGCTGATAAAGACCTGTAATCAGATTGAAGAACGTCGATTTACCTGATCCGTTAGGGCCTATCAGGCCATGTATTGTTCCTTGCTCAATCTGAACATTAACATTCCAAACAGCACGAAGACCTCCAAAGCTTTTACTGAGATTTTTTGTTTCAAGCAATACCAATTTCTTTATCCTCATGCTTTTTGATAAATTTTTTCTTGACTATCATACGCTCGATCAGCCCGCCAATTCCTCGTGGCATGAAGACTACAAGAAGAACCATTGATATCCCAAAAATTAAAGGCTGGTAAAAGTAGTAATCCTTAGTCTGGTCGTAGATAACAGTTACCACTATCGCCCCGATAACACCTCCCCAAATATTGCCAATTCCACCCAGCACCACCATGAGCAGCAAAGTGATCATTTCGATGATGGTGAAATTATTGTGATGGATATAGCCCGGAGGCATATGGGCGAACAAAGCTCCTCCTATTCCTGCATAGAGGGCACTGATAACAAAAGCAAGCAACTTATACATATTGACGTTGATCCCTACAACAGACGCAGCAATTGGATCCTCGCGGATTGCCTGAAAGGCTCGTCCCGTTGCGGAACGAAGGATTGCAAAGGAAAGGTAAATCCCCAATAATGCAACAGTCATTACAAGGTAGTAGTAACGTTCAAAGCTATCAAAAACAAAATCTCCTATGACTGGGGCCGGAATAAGCATGATTCCAGTGCTGGAACCAAGTGCTGGTGTTACAGCAATCATGATTCGTACTGATTCACCCAGTCCTAGAGTCGCCAGGGCTAGATAAGCTCCTTCAAGACGTACTGACGGCAGCCCGACAATGATCCCAGCAAATCCTGTGATCAGCATAGCTAAAGGAGCACTCACCCAGAAGGACATACCATAGTTAAGTGACAGCAAAGCTGAACTTACAGCTCCAATAGCGTAAAGACCTATATGTCCTACGGTGACTTGACCGCAAAATCCTTTTACAATGTTCAAACCTACACAAAGCAGGATGAAAAGACAGGCTCGATTGGCCAAGTCGATGTAGTAATCGCTTATAGTAAATTCCAGCAATTTAGGCAACGGCAGCAAGATCAGGTACGCAAGTAACCAAGGCAGTAAACGATGCACTCTGGTCAAGGCGGAAATTGAATTATTGATCCGAGCCAACAATTCTATCATTAGAGTTTAATTTAGTTAAAAAGGATGAGTTTCCCGGAAGGTTGCCCGCTCCGGGAGTGTTTGATTAAAGACCGAAATCCATAGGCATGGTTACCCTTGCTAATACCTCAGTCTCAAATTGTTCCCCGCCCTTGGTATATGCAATCAAGACGGCAGTTCTGTTTCCATCCCTGCAAACAGGTGAGGAGTCTCGGCAGAAACTAATTGGACCAGAGGCCAGTCCTTGGTAATTCCGAATTCCGGCAATTGCATTACGAATAGCAATTCTGTCATCCGCTAAAGAGCTACTGGTCAATTGTAATTTTGAATTATTCAGTGCAATTTCCACAATACGGATCAAGTCATAGGCTTGAGAGAAGTCATGATCAGGGGCATGAATGCCATAGCGCTCACGAACCATTTCGTTGAAGAGTCTTGCTATCGGACGCTTGTCAGCCGCCGCATAAGCTGCTGCAAAGAATACGTTCTTGACAGCATCGCCTGCAATCTTAGGAACTGGAGCGTTTGATGCAGATGAGGCACCAATACGCCTCACGCTTTTATCTATCCCTGCTTCATAGGATTGGATAAGGGCACGAGCCATAGTTTCTGCTAGTGCAGCTATCATAATACCGTCTACGTTTTTAGTCTTTATCTTTTGCATGAGTGTGCGGAAATCAACTTCTTTTTCCTGCACTTGAGCAACATAAGCAGGCTCTGCACCATGCTGGCTTCTCATCTGGGCCTGCATAGCTTCGCAATCGTTTTGAGACGCAGCGTCTGCAGCACAGATGTAGGCAATACGTTTTCCAATGTTTTCACCCACATATTTGGCGTTCACACCAGCATAAAATCGACCAGAAACGGGAACCCTGAATACCCAGGCACTGCCTAACATAG
>Ga0208748_1000675_pt1 | contig 17027 bp, 26 predicted proteins | sample Knorr_S7_td_Bott_FD_185599 | JGI IMG/M metagenome (GOLD analysis project Ga0208748, IMG submission 185599) | Marine microbial communities from Southern Atlantic Ocean transect - Knorr_S7_td_Bottom_ad_4513_LV_A (SPAdes) (version 2) | ecosystem: Environmental > Aquatic > Marine > Oceanic | place... | reverse complement strand
CAACAATGTGGACATTAAAACAAATCATGGAAAATGGAGCAATGGGAGTTCAAATTACAATTTCTGGAAAACTTAGAGGTGACCGTTCAGCATTTGAAAAACACACAGCAGGAATTTTACCAAGAGCAGGACATCATGCAGAGATTATTGTTGAACAAGACATTGCACATGTAAAAACTGCAATGGGTTTAATTGGAATTAGAATTAGAATTGCAAGAAAAGAAAAGCTCATTCCAGAATTTGAAATGAAAGACAAAGAACCAAAGAAAGTAAAACAAGAAGAAAAAACAGAGAAGGTTAGTGACGAAACAGAGAAGGTTAGTGACGAAACAGAGAAGGTTAGTGACGAAACAGAGAAGGTTAGTGACGAAACAGAGAAGGTTAGTGACGAAACAGAGAAGGTTAGTGACGAAACAGAGAAGGTAAAAACAGAATCAGAACAAATTGTTATTGAAGAAGAAAAAATGAAGAGTTTGGAGACATTAGAGGAAGAGGAGAACAGATTAAAATGACTAGAATTAGTATGAAAACCATTAAACAATTAAACGAAAAAGATCTTAAAAGTAAGATTCAGGAATCAAGAAGCGAACTCACTAAACTTAGAGTTGATGGGGCTAAAGGTACACTACGAAAACAAAGTGGTAAGCTAAAACCACTACGTCATGATATTGCAAGAATGCTAACTAGAGTAAACGAGATGAAAAGAGAGAAATGATTACAATAGACAATATCGCATCACATGAATTCATTGGATTACGTACTGAGATTACTAAATCGACAAATCCGCAAATCATAGGATTAAATGGGAGAATTGTTGATGAAACAAAATCAATGTTTAGAATAAACACAAAAAATGGAATGAAATTAATTGCTAAATCAAAAAATAGTTGGAAATTCTCAATTGGAAATCAAGACATAGTTATTGATGGTTCTAAAATTGCAAAAAGACCATTTGACAGAATTGGAGTGAAAATATGACCCTAAACATTGGATTAAAAGTAAAAGAACCTAAAAGAAAATGTATAGACAAAAATTGTCCATTTCACGGAAACTTATCAGTAAGAGGTAAACTCTTTGATGGAAAGGTAACAGGCAGCAAAGCAAAGCAGACAATTACACTACAAAAAGAAGTACCAATTTACTTTAGTAAATTTAAGAGATATGCAAGAGGTAAAAGCACGATTCATGCACATGTTCCAAATTGTATTGATGTTGAATCCGGAGATTTTGTCTTGGCCGCAGAATGCAGACCAATATCAAAATCAGTATCATATGTAGTGGTGGAGGTTAGATCATAATGGCAAAACAAGCAGGTAAAGGAGTAGAAGAATTCCGTCCATATGTTACAAGAGTAATTCCGGTTGGTGCACAAATTGTATGCGCTGATAACTCTGGTGCTAAAATTTTAGAAATAATTAATGTTCCAAGACATAAAACAAGAGTATCTAGACTTCCTGCAGCAGCAGTAGGAGATTTTTGTAATGTTGTTGTAAAGAAAGGACCAGCAGAATTAAGAAAGCAAGTACATGGTGCAGTAATTATCAGACAAAAATATGCAGTTCGTAGATTAAATGGCGTTAGAGTTTGTTTTGAGGACAACGCAGCAGTTCTAATTACTCCAGAAGGAGAAACAAGAGGAACTGATATCAAAGGACCAGTTGCAGCAGAAGCTTCAGAAAAATGGCCAAGAGTAGCTAACCTGGCATCAATGGTGGTATAAAAAAATGAAACCAACTAAAATGCGCAACAAAATGATTTATCAAGCAACATTCACAACAAAAAGTAAGCAGCTTGGAAGTGCATTATCAAAAGATCTGCACAAAAAATATGGAAAAAGGAGTGTTCGTGTTATTGAAGGAGATAGTATTAGAATTGTCAGAGGAGAATACAAAGGAGTAGATGGTAAAATTTCAACAATTTCTACTCAAAAAAACAGCGTATCTATTGAAGGAATTAAAAAAGAAAAAACAAAAGGAGACAAATTTGACGTTTACATTCATACATCAAATCTTGTAGTCACTTCACTTAACACTGGAGACAAATGGAGAATGGCAAGACTTGAAGGCAAAGACCCAAGAAAGCAACCCAAAGAAGCTCCTAAAGAAAAACCAGCCAAAGAAGAGACAGTGAAAAAAGTCTCTAAAGAAACAAAAGAGGTAAAGAAAACCGAAAAAAAGGAAGATGAGAAATAATGGTCAGCATAGCAGGAAGTAAAAAACTCAAGCGTCAAATGGCTCCACAGTTCTGGGGAATTACCAGAAAAAGTAAGAGATTTGTTATCACAGTAAGGCCAGGTCCACACAAAAAGAACTATTCTGTGCCTACTGCAGTATTTCTAAGAGATACGCTAAAAATAGTTACAAGTCTTAGAGAAGCAAAATCTGCAATATATTCAGGTAAAGTGAAAATTGACGGAGTTGTAAGAAAATCACTTCATCATGCAATTGGATTAATGGATGTAGTAGAATTAGAAAATATACCAGATATTTATCGTTTAGTTCCGTCAGAAAAAAAATTGTTAACACCAATTAAGATTAACGAATCAGAAAAATCAAAAAAACTTGTTAGAGTAATTAGCAAGACTACTATTAACAAAGGAAAAATGCAGATAGGATTCCATGACGGGCGTTCATTAATTTCTGATACCAAATTAAATGTCGGGGATACTTGTTTGATACAAATTCCAGATCTAAAAATTCTTGAGGTTATAAAAATGGAAGCAGGTTGCCAATGTATGGTAACACGAGGAGTTAACGCAGGGCAAATAGGTAAAATTGAAACTATAGAAAAAGGAACATTCATTCTTCCAAAAAGAGCAGTTCTTGTCTTAGGAGATAGGAAAATCGAAATTCCATATGACATTGTAATGGCAATAGGAAAAGAGGAGCCAGTAATTCAACTAAAGTGATCATATGTCTCAAACAACAGAATCCCCAATGAAAAAAATATCTTTAGACAAAATAGTTCTCAATATGGGAGTAGGTAAGTCTGGAGATGCAATTGAAATTGCAAAGAGAGCACTTGATCAAATTACAGGAAAAAAATCTTGTTCACGCAATGCAAAAGAGACACAAAGGGATTGGGGAATTAGAAAAGGAGAACCAATAGGAGTGTCTGTAACAGTTCGTGGAGAAGATGCCATAACATTACTAAAAAGACTATTAGATGCAAAAGGAGATACTGTTAAGGGTAAATCATTTGATAATTTTGGAAACTATTCATTTGGAATTAATGAACACATAGACATTCCAGGTGTCAAATATGAACCACAAATTGGAATTTTGGGTCTTGGAATCTCAATTGCATTAACTAGACCAGGTTATGGAATAAGAAAAAGAAGCAAGCACAAAGCAAGTGTTGGAAAATCTCACATTATTACAAGTCAAGAAGCAAAGGATTATCTAGTAAAAGAGTTTGGAGTGACGATAGAATAATGCCAAAAGATAGATCATACGAATTTACTGGAAGAAAAAAACATGACTTTGGTAGAGGTTCAAGATGGTGTAAGAGATGTGGAGATTATACAGCAGTTATACAGAAATACGATTTAATGTTATGCAGACGATGTTTTAGAGAAGTAGCAGTATCTTTAGGATTTAGGAAAAATAGGTGATATCATGCCAGCAACTAACGTTTTAGCAAATCTATTTGTCACATTATACAATAATGAAACAAGAAGAAGAGATGAATGCATTATTCTCCCAACTTCAAAAATAGGGGTTGAAGTTCTAAAGACCCTTCAAAAAGGTGGATATGTTGGAGAGTTTGAACATATTGACGACAAAAGAGGCGGAAAATTCAAAATCAATCTATTAGCAAAAATAACAAAATGTGGAGCAATTTCCCCAAGATTTAAAGTAAAAAATGACGAATTTAACAGCTGGGAACAACAATATTTACCAGCATACAACAGAGGAATGCTTCTTGTTACAACGAATCAAGGAGTAATGTCTCATCATGAAGCAGTAGAGAAAGGAATTGGGGGATTTTTGATAGGATATGTCTACTAAGCAACTTGAAAAATTTCAGGATGAAGTAATTATTCCAGAGGGAGTAAAAGTTACACAGAATAAACACATGTTGAGATTTGAAGGTCCATTAGGTAAAACCTTCAAGAGTTTTCGTAAAATCCCAATAAATATAGAGATTACAGAAAGTAAAATTATCTTAAAGACAATAGGTTTTAGAAAAAGAGATTATTCTATTTTACATACTGCAAGATCAATTATTAGAAATATTTGTGAAGGTTTAGTAGAAGGATATACGATTAAAATGAAGATTGTGTTTGCACACTTTCCAGTCACAGTAAAAGTAGATGGAAAGAAAATTTTAATTGAAAACTTTCAAGGTGAACGTGCACCAAGGATTACAAAAATTGTTGGAAATACAAAAGTTATTCCAAAAGGTGAAGATGTAATTCTTACTGGTGAAGTTTGGACCGACATTACTCAAACTGCAGCTAACATTGAGCAAAAAACTAAAGTAAAAAATAAAGACCACAGAGTTTTCTTAGACGGTATTTATGTCTATGATACAAAAAAAGGTATAGAAAAATAAAATTTCTAGATTTCCTTATGACTTTAGATCCTGAATTTACAAAACAAACAATAGACTTGATTGAACAGACATTAGAATTATACAAAACATCTGGAGCTTCACCCAGAATTGGACAAATATGGGACTGTACAAGTATCGGTGACTTTTTGTGTGGGTTTTTTGTTGGAGAGATGGTTGGTTCTGCACTTAGTGCATTTCAAATTGTTCATCAGCGAGAACCTACAGCTGAGGAACATCTAGAAATTATTAAATTAGTAGAAAATCATTCAAAAGAAATTAAAGAATTTTTTTCTAAATTTAACTGACCATCATTACTCTAGTCTAATTTGAATAGTCGTAAGGATTAAATCACTTTTACCAAGGTACAAACGTGTTGCCGCCCTAGCTCAGCGTGGTAGAGCGTCCGACTGTTAATCGGATGGTCGTCAGTTCAAGTCTGATGGGCGGCGCTACTTATTTCTAAACTCGAATTTAGAAATATTATTTTTTAATATATTTAATGAATTGTAATATAAGATTAATTATATCTCTAAACTCGAATTTAGAAATATCGATCGGTTGATGTAATTAGTTCATTCTATTAGACAATATAGATCTAATAGATGATCGCACATCTAGAATGATGCAGGAGATTTACATTGGTCAGAACTAGAAGGGCCAATAGATATTGTGTTGATTGTGGCGCAAGATTGGTGTATTATCCTAGATTGTCTAATCCAAAGGCACCAAATGAACATAGAGTGTTAGTGTATGCATGCCCTGATTGTACTGATGATTTTGAAAAGCCAAAAATGTTCTCAATTAGACGCAATCAGGTTGAAGATCCTTTAGAAACAGTAGAAATAGAGATCACACAGATACATAAAAAAACAGTAACTGCAAAATAATTGTGTCAGAAATGTCCTATCCCGAAAAACCAAGAAGTAACTGGTGGTATCTTGCACCAATTCTTGCAGGAGTGATTGGCGGACTAATCGCATATTTGGTATTGAGAAATGATGATCCTGTTAAAGGTAAAACTTGCGTATGTATTTCAATTACTATAGGAGTTGGACTTATCGGCGGAGTCATATCATATTTTATCTTAAGAAAAGACAATAATTCGAGAGCAAAATTATTTCTGTATACAGGCATTATTCTTGGAATTTTAGGAATTATTCTTGGATTCATTGTTGGACCAACAGATATTTTGGATCCTGGCTTTAATGTAAACGTCTAGAGGCTAAGATGTTCGTAAGTAGAGATTTTCAATATTTCTAAATTCGAATTTTGAAATATAGTAAATAGTGACTGTTAGTCATTTGAATTTAGAATCATATAGAACTAGTTTGTGATATTTTATCATGAGTGCGTCTAGAATGCGAGATAATGTTGAAAGATGGTTAACACATGAAGGCCATTCTTTTGAAGAAGTAAAAAATACAGAGAACTCCTTTCAAATTCTTCTAAAGCACGCGGGCCAATACGGAATTCCTGCGGAAATATTTGAACCAAAAGCACAGCTAGGAATTCTAGTTATAGGATCCAAAGTAATCATGAAAAATAAGCAGATTGCCAGATATTTGGGATTTAATGAAGAAGAAAAAGGAATATTCAAGAAAAAGGTATCGGATTTTTGCAATTCAATTCATGCGATTAACAAAATAATAACTGAGGATGGAAAACAAAAGATTGGACTGTATGTTGTATTAGATGACAAAGAAAATATCAATCAACAAACAGTTTTTGATGCAATAGATAGAGTATCTGAAATGCATGAAAAAGCTGCAAGGTTTTTGATGAAGACATTCTAAAAAAAATAGATAATTTATCAGTTTAACAGTGGTCTTACATCCAAAACCCCATCCAAGTCTGTCGTTTTTGTGTGGTTTTATCCCCCTTATTCCAATGTTACAAAGTTTTCTAAAATGACTAGTTTTCTAAAATTATGCCTAATCGTTAAACCCCCCTTACAATACACTTCATTTAGACACAATACCATTTTTTCAAAATTGGATAATTTAAGGGGGGGTTTAACCCTTATGCCTAGATATGAAATGCAACCATCAAACCACCCAGCTCTCCCAGCTAAACATGTATGATCTTTTCAAGTTATGTGTAAAAGCTAAACCCCTTGTTTTTTGTCAAAAAATAAACAAAAATGAAGAATATTTTCAGATTAGGATGCTGGAGTTGCCTTATGATACCATATTTTTCCAAAATGGTAGGGGGTTTTTAGTCAAATTTCCGCTGATTTTATGTCATTCTATGTGATAATACCATTAGAGTTCAGACCTATCTCTGCCCTTTGTGCCTTCGTTGCACTAGGTCTGGATTTCTTTCTAAAAATTTCGTTTCAACTATATACCAAAATAATTTAGTGTTTTCATGGCAGGATTTGTTGTTGTGATGATAATAGTAGGAATATTTGTTTCAATGGGAGCTGGAATGTACATGTATTCACAATACCAAACAAACTACATCACAGCAGTAGCAGGTGATACAATTACAGTTGGGCCAGTAGAATATGTCATTACATTTGAGGGAACACACAATGGAAGTGAGGAGATTAGACCTGAAAACACATTTGTAATGATTGGAATTACTGCAAAAAACACCAGTGATGAAAAAACTCTGCTAACAGGAGGACAATTTTACATTGTTGATGAAAAAGATCAAAAACACGAGGCAATATATGGAGAAGGAGAATTTTCTTCTAAAGATTTATTCATAGAATGGTTAGAACCAAACAAACCAATTGAGATAACAACACAGTTTGATATTTCATTTGACGAAGAATCACAATACAAAATTATTGTAAGACCACAAAAAGAACAATCAACTGTAGATACAGCTGTTGTTTGCATAACAAATTGTTGATCGGGTGTTTTACAAATCAAAAAAAGTGTCAAATTTTCTTATAGTAAGCGTAGTTATGTGTGACTTGTACTATATAACACGCATAACTTTTGGAAAAAAGTATGGCTATATCTAAAGCTAAAAGAGCAGCAGCAGCTAAAAAAGCAGCACGAACTCGTAAGAGAAATGCAGCAGCTAAAGTAGCAGCAGCAGCAAAAACAAGTGCATCTCGCAGGAGAAGTGCAGCAGCTAAACGTAGAGCAGCTCCAAAAAGAGCAGCTCCAAAACGTAGAGCAGCTCCAAAAAGAGCAGCTCCAAAACGTAGAGCAGCTCCAAAAAGAAAAGCAGCTAAACGTAGAGCAGCTCCAAAAAGAAAAGCAGCTAAACGTAGAGCAGCTCCAAAAAGAAAGGCAGCTAATCGTAGACGATAAACTGTCTTACTTTCTTTTTTCTATTTTTATAATTAATTATTTTTCTAAACTCGAGTTTAGAAACATTCTAAATTAATATTCATTCATCTTCAATTCAGGTAAAACAAAAACTTTGATTGGTTTAATTTTTAGAATTATTCTTTTTTCATCATCACGTTTGAATGGATAATGTTCACGATTCATGTATTGTTGTGTAAGTTTGTCTGCATGTTTGTATTCGTAATCAGGAATCAACTCTTCAACAGTTCCACGAATTGTTGTCATATCAAGTGGATTGTCTTTTGACACAACAGATACTGCAACACGAGGATCACGTAAGACATTTTTGTGTTTTATTCTTCCTTCAGCAGTATTTACAAAAATATATCCATCTTCATAGTTTGCCCAAACAGGAGATACTTGTGGAGAGCCATCTTTCATGATTGTTGCAATAAACACGAGATTTTTTTTAGAAAATAGTTTTACAGACTTTTCTTGCAATATTTTTCATCATTATTTCTTTTCAGAATTTTCTAGTACATTTGTCATTGCTCTGTTCACAATTTCCACGACTAAATACTGAGAATATTCTTTAGATTTTTTACCATTTGATTTGATAGTTTTTGGCGTCAGACCTTTGATGATTTTTTCAATTTTAGTTGATGTTTTATCAATTATTTTGGAATATTTCGAATCAAAATCTTCAGGGGTTTGAAAATCCAGTAGTTTAGTTGAAGTGCCATAATATTTTTTTATAGCACCTCTTGATTCTTCAATTTTTGCAATTTCAATTAATCCAGAATTCTTAAGAATTTCCAGATGATGGCGGACTGTTGTTAATGCTTTTTTGTATCCTGCCTTTTTTAGAGCACTTGTTATCTGATCTGCAGAAAGTGCTTGGCGGTATAACATTTCCACAATTTTGGCCCTTCCAGGATCTTCAATTGCACGCGCATGTTCTATGCTTGTCGTAACTATACGATTTACTTTGATTTGCTTTTCTAATAATGTAGACATACTGAGATTACCTTCTTATCTGATCTAAAAGATCCCTGTATCAGATTTTTTTGTCTATTAGCATTAATTTTTTTTTGTTTTAATAAAATTCATACTGCTATCAAAACCATTCTAATTGATACAAGAAATATCGTAACGTATTCAATAATATTGATACCACTATGATGAATATTGAATCAATAGAATAATTTTGGTATGGGTTTAGAAATTTTGTAAAATCTCAAAAAAATATCTCAGGAAAATTATTTCAGTAATTACCTAACAGAACATTATTTTGTCATTGTCTCAAAAATAAAATTCGAGTTTAAAGTAAGCTTGTAGTCGACATCAGGTCACAATAATAGTTACAGAGATTTTCCTGCAAGTTTCTCAAATGCAATAACATAACGCTCTGTCATTTTTGCAATTATCTCTTGTGGAATTTCTGGAGCAACAGGTTCTTTATCCGCATTTCGTGCATCATCAAATTGTTTTTGATATCCATTAACGGTTAACCAATCACGTAAAAGTTGTTTGTCATATGCTTCTTGAATTTTTCCTACCTCAAAAGATTCTTTTGGCCATAAACGATACTCATCAGGACCAATCGAATCACCCAAAGTAATTTCTCCATCTAAAATTCCAAATTCTAATTTCAAATCTGCCAGGATAAACCCAACACCATCAGCAATTTCTGTCATTTTTTTGTAAATTTCAATTGAAGTTTTTTCTAACCATATGTATTGTTCCTCAGTAACTAAACTCATCTCTAGTGCTTTTGATTTATCAATCGGAATGTCGTGTTCTGATTTTGTTGTAGGATCGAAAATTGGTTCTGGAAGTTTTGCAGCTAATGTAGTGTCAGTACCCTTAGGTAATGTCACTTCACCATTCTTCCATCGGTTTACCAAACTTCCATAGAAATAGCCCCTAACAACACACTCCATTGAAAGCATCTGCATCTTTTTTACAATAATCTCGGTATCGGATTCACGTCTGACAAAATGGTTTGGTATGGTTAACTTATTGAACCAAAATTCTGCAAATTTACATAAAACTTCACCCTTTCGTGGTATATTTTGCTTGAATTTGACATCATATGCAGAAACTCTATCTGAGAACTTGAAGAGAATTGTATCTTCATCTATATCATAAATGTCCTTTACTTTACCACTTGTAAGAAACTTCAAACAATCACACTTGATTTTGATATGATTTAACTGATAGCAAAAAGGTCATGAACCCATCATGCCAACCATCTTTGGCAGTTCACGATATGCTTTGCTGACAAAGATGTCGTTATCAGCACTGATCATCACAAACTCCATAGGATTATCAGGAGGGGGGGAGAGTATGATTTTTTGTCCTACTTTGAGAGTTTTAAGATCAATGGTATCTCCAGCCCCAAAGTTCACATGAATATTTGTTAAGGGTTGAGAGCCAATATTTTGAATTGTCACTCTTCCCATAACAAACAGACTTTGTTTGTCTAAAATCGGGTCAACAAAGATATCATATTCTTGAGTGGGAATTGATAATTTCAAAATATCACCACTAAAAACTACTGCCGCAATTACAATTGCAGCAACTCCTGCAGCAATAATTATAGTATACTGTTTCATGGATTGATGTTGTTTTCGTAATAATTAAGATTGAGTTTTTAGTTGAAGTTGTAAAGTATTTAAAAATTCAGGCATGGATTTTTTATTTCAAATCTAGTTACGTGTGATTGAATCTTTAACCGATATTGTTAATTAATTAAAAACTCAGGTGTGAAAAGTGACATTAAATGTGAGTTTTTGTGACTGTTTTGCGTGGAATATCGTAGAAAGTATGCGTTTGGTGTTGCAATATTGATAGCAGTAATATCGTTTTTTGTGTGGCTAAGTGAAAATATCTAGTATAATTTTGTTCCCGATAAAGTACAGTTTAACAATAGTTTAAAACAATTTTAAAAAATGACAAAGAAAAAAGGGAAGAGAAAATCAGGGAGATTACAAAAAGGAGAAAAGCTAGGTAGGGAAAAACAACGAGTTAAGAAATACAAGCGTAAACAGCAATTAAAGAAAAAGGGAAAAAAGCCTAAGAAATATTAGAAAAAACAAAAAAGTTGCCCACAAGGAATAGTAAATACGTTTGAAAGAATGTATAGTTGATAGGAATAAAAAAGAGGAAGAATTAATCCTCAAATTTTGAGAGTTCGTTCTTTAGTTGCTTGATTTGATATTCTACGACTCTTCTATGAACACTATTTATGAAATTCATCTATATGTTTTCTTAGAAAGATTGGAAAAGGAGACAAGAGAAGAAAAGTTGATCATTTACTAAGTTCAAACTTATCAAGCCAACGAGAATAGATTTCACCTATTCCTTGACCATTATTTACATATCCTGTTCTAGGATTTGAATATCTATTACTTTACTTCAACACCATTCCAAAAGGCCACCATTCCTTTAATCTTCATGGCAGCGTCATTTGGTTCTGCATAATACCAAGCACAATCTTTGTTAGTTTCCCCATTTACAGTAACTGAATAATAGTTTGCCATTCCCTTCCAACCACAAAGAGTTGTCAGTTCAGTTTTGTGAAAATATTCTTTTTTAATTGAATTAAATGGAAAGTAATGATTACCTTCAACTACAATTGTATCATTACTTTCAGCAATCACAAGCTTATTCCAGATGGCTTGCATGATTTATTCGCCTTTCATCTCTATTCTACTTCTAAATTTAGGCGTGATTCCAAGAGAATCATAGTTACCTGTAGAACATGTAAAGCACATGGAATCTTTTGGAATGCCAACTGCTTCTGCAAGATTTTCAGCGTCATTATACCCCAAAAAGTCCGCACCAATGCTTTGTCTTACCATTTCAGTGGTTTCTTCGGTAGTCATATCTTTTCCATTAGAAAATGTTGCAAGTTCTTCTTGTGATGGAAAATCAATTCCAGCATAACATGGAAATTTAATTGGAGGATATGTAATTACCATACTAATTTTTTTTGCACCCGCTCTTCTAAGTGCCTTAATAATTGCCTTAGAGCTTGTACCTCTAACTAAACTATCATCAATTACAACAACATGTTTTCCTTCAATAATTTCCTTAATAGGCATAATCCACCTGTTAATTTCTATTCTATCTGTTTGATGTGGTTCAATAAAACTTCGTAATGGTCCTTTCTTACTATATCTGTCTTTAAGTAAGCCTTCATCAAAGGACACACCAAGTTCTTGTGCATATCCTAATGCAGCAGGTCTTGCGGAGTCAGGAACTGGTATTACTAAATCTGCATCTTTAATTGGAAATTTCCTTGCTAGAAATTTACCGATGTTTTTTCTTGCAACATAGATATTGGTTCCTTCCATGTTACTTGATGGATGTGCAAAGTAAGTAAATTCAAAAGAACAATGTGCATGTGTAGATTCATCAGAGAAGCGTTCAGTCTCTAATCCATTTTTGCTTAACTTAATTAATTCACCAGGGTTCACATTTCTTTGCAGTTCAGCTCCAACTGCAGATAATGCTGAAGATTCAGATGCAACAATGTAAGTATTGTCTACTTCTTTATGTCCTAAAACCATTGGACGAAATCCTTTTGGATCACGTGCAGCGTAAACAGAATTGTCGTCAGAGATAAATGTAAAACAATAAGAGCCAACCATCTCATTTTTAAGAATTGACAGTGCCTTACCCATTTGGCCTTTCTCAGAGATTAGTGCAACCAGTCTTTGTGCTGCAACAAGAGTGTCACTAGCATTTTGTGGCGTAAATGAGCAGCCCCCGACAAGGTTTGATAGTTCTTGAACATTTGTAATTGTTCCATTATGAGCAATACAAAGATCTTTCACTTTAAGGGGTTGTGCATTTTCAAGGGTACTACGCCCCATTGTGGAATAACGTACATGTCCAATTACTGAAGGAGATGCATATTCCTCTGTTATTGTTTTAAATTCTGATGATGCCGAAGAAACTAGTCCTAATCTCTTAAGTGGAGGTTTGTTTGGAATTGCAATGCCCCATGCTTCTTGGCCTCTATGTTGAAGTGCTCTTAGTGCATCAATTACCATAGGTATTACATTAGTTCCGCTCAAACTAAAGATTCCAACTACGCCACAATTTTCTTTAACCATGAAGCACCAAGTCCTTTAACGAATTTATCCAGGTCTTTTGCGCCATATCAACTCTTAGATCAATGATCGATTTTGTTCCCTTTGTGAATTGAATTTTGTCTCCCGTAAACTTACCAATAAGGTTGAATGAGACTTTGTTCTTTTTGAGTATAATTTCTAGTTTTTTGAGATTTTTCTTATCTAATATTAAGAGATAACGAGAGTGACTTTCAGAAAATAAAATTCTGTCAATGTCAAGTTTCTCGCCAGGGACATTTTCTAATGATATTTTACAACCAATTTGATTCTTCATACAAAGTTCAGATATTGCAACTGCCAATCCACCCTTGGAACAATCATGTACGGATTTTAGGAATTGGCTTTGAATTACTTTCAATACAGTTTTCATGTTTTTCTTTGATTCTGCAAAGTTAACAGATGGACATTTTCCTCCAATGAACTTGTGAACATATTCAAAGTATTCAGAACCGCCCATCTCATCTTTGGTGTCCCCAACAATTACAAGACAATCACCTTCTGTAATCTTTTGAGGAATGAGAGGTTTTTTATCAATTAGTCCCAATACCCCAATCAGAGGAGTTGGTTTTATTGATCCTAAAGGAGTTTCATTGTACAAGCTGACCTTGCCACCAATACAAGGAATCTTGAAATAGTTAGCAAAATCAGTTAACCCCTTTAGGGATTCTAAAAATGTCCAAAATATTTCAGGATCTTTTGGATTTCCAAATTGAAGATGATCAAGCATGCCAATTGGCTTTGCTCCAGTACATACAACATTTCTGCACGCCTCCTCAAAACAACCTATTGCGCCTTCTCTAGGATTAATGTAACACTGCTTTGGATTTCCATCAATCTTTATAGAAAGAAATTTCCCATTATCTAAACGTAAAACTGACGCATCATGTCCAGGTTTTATGACAGTCCGGATACCAACCTCATGATCATATTGTCCATAAACCCAAATTTTGCTTGCTATGTTTGGTGCACCAAGTAAACTCATCATTATTTTAGAATAATCAGAAATTGGTTTGAGTTTTTTTTCTTTCTCAATTGTTTTCAAATATACAGGCTTTTTTGATGGCAAATCAAGAAGGGTTGCATTTACAACAACATTTGTTGGGAGATTTGCGAATGTCTTTTTGCCTTTTTTTACATGCATTTGATTATCAGATTTTATATGACCAATTACAGAACACGCAATACGGAATTTTTTACAAATTTCTTGCAGTTTTTTTAATTTAGTTTTACTTGTAATAATTAACATTCTTTCTTGTGATTCAGAGATCATTATTTCATCTGGATGCATGTTTGATTCACGTGTATGAACCATGTCAACATCCATCTCTATTCCAACTTCTAATGTATCAGCAATCTCTGAAACTGCACAAGACAAACCGCCTCCTCCAAGGTCTTTCATTGCATTGATTAGTTTATGATTTCTTGCTTCCAAGATTGCCTCTATGATTAATTTCTCAATAAAAGGATCTGGGATTTGAACTGCAGAACGATTTTCTGATTCTAAAGAATCTGAAGCAAACTGAGAGCCACCCATTCCATCTCTACCTGTAGAACCTCCGAGTAACACTACCAAATCTCCTTTCTTAGCATGATTTTTAATCAAATTTTCTTTTTTGCCAAACCCTACTGCTGCAACATCAACTAGGGCATAATTTTGATAACAGTCATCAAACTCTACTTCACCCCCAATCGTTGGAATGCCTAAACAGTTTCCATAGTCAGCAATTCCAGTAACTGCATTTTTGAAAAGCCATCTTGCTTGTTGATCTTTTTCTATATTTCCAAAACGTAATCCATTAAGGATTGCAATAGGGCGCGTACCTGCCGATAAAATATCTCTAATTACACCACCCACACCAGTTGCAGCACCGCCATATGGTTCAACAGCAGATGGATGATTATGACTTTCAATGTGTGCAGTTATAACATACCCATCCCCAACATCCAAAACACCAGAATCATATCCTTTCTCTTGAATTACAAGAGGTCCTTTCATCGGTAGCATTTTGAGATGTTTTTTTGATGATTTGTAGGAGCAATGCTCAGACCACTCTGCAGCTATAATTTGTAATTCAGTAGAAGTTGGATCTCTGCCAATTTTTGATTTTAGCTCAATTAGTTCTTGAGGTTCAAGACTCAATTTACAACACCCATTTTTACCATTAGAGATTCAAAGATAAGAGAAGAGGGTTTGTTATCAACTGGATTGATTTCAGACTCAACTGCTCTTTCTGGATGTGGCATCATACCAACAACATTTCCTGCTTGATTACAAACACCAGCAATTCTATTTGAAGAGCCATTTACAACTTGACTATATCTAAATACAATTTGGTTTTTTTTCTTTAATTGTTTTAGAGTATCATCATCAACATAATATCGCCCTTCACCATTTGCGATTGGGATTGGAATTCTCTCATGTAGTTTGAATTGATTTGTAAATGGAGTCTTGTTGTTTTCGACAATCAAATTTGTCCATTCACACATAAAATTTAGAGATTCATTTTTGAGTAGAACCCCCGGAAGTAAACCTGATTCTACAAGAATTTGAAATCCATTACATACACCTAAAATTGGAATCCCTTTTTCAGCCATCTTTTGGATATCCTTAATGATTGGACTATGAGCGGCAATTACTCCAGCTCTAAGTCGATCTCCAAAAGAAAATCCACCAGGAAGAATTACTGCATCGATATTTTTTGGGAGAGATTTCTCATGCCAATAGTACTGTGCATCAAGATTAAAGACATCAGTTAGCACATGATACATATCACGATCACAATTACTACCAGGAAAAACTACAACCCCAACCTTCACATTTGTATTTACATTTAGCGATATTTAATTTGAATTGAATCTAAAAAGTCTAGGCATCAAAAACGGCTACTGTTATTTTACTAACCACTGGATTGTATATTCGTAGCTCGTCACAGATCTCTTGTATTTTGGATTCAGCAGTCTTCTTGTTTTTTTCTTTGATTGTAAATTTTAGCATCTTTGCAGTTTTGATTTTAGAAACTGTTTTGTGTGTTCCTTTTAGAACTAGATCATTTAGAATTGTATCCCCTTCAGGATCACTGATACCAGGTTTATTTTCTATGGTCACTTGAACGTTAAAAGTTGCCATTAACAATTTTCAAATTTAAATCGAGATTAATCTATCTTCCGAATAATTTTATACATTTATGCTTATTTTGAAAAATACATCAGGCATCCTAATTAAAAATAGAGTTAGTACACGAATAATTTTAGTTTTGAACTATGCTTTAAATTTCTTGAGACCTTCGCTAACAACTAAATTCAATACGTGTGAGAAGCTGATAGATTTAGGGGAAGTTCTGATCATCCTTGCTTGAATATTACGAAGTTTCTCAACATTGGTGGAATTCAATACAATAGTTATTCTGTCTCCCATAGACTAATTACATCAATTTGCTATAAAAGGAAGATCACATTTTACTACTAATTAGATAAACATTGGAATTTATATCAGAATATTTTACATCATTACATAATGGCAAGATCTAGATATTGGAAGCTTGCATCAGATGAGATGGATGATTTTACTTATGATGAAAGTAAATTGTTAAATTGGGAAATTAAATGTATTAGAGAGCCAGAAGTAGAGGCACATTTTATTGGAGTTTTTATGTATAAACATGGGACTGCATATGATTATGAATCAGTAAAAGGAATCTGTTATTATTATAACAATATTGATAGAGAAGAACTGCCAGCAATCACTAATTTCCTTAAAGAAAAATTCGGTGGTAAACAGATGGAAAAAGGAGATAGGATATTCCTGAAAGGTTCAAAAGAAATCTATTCTAGCATAGACATTGGAGACTTGGCAAAGGAGATGGAAACAGAATTCAATACAAAGGCTGTTATTTCTTTGGAGTTTGAGGATTTAACTACCGAACAACTCAAAGAAGCAGGACTGCCAGAGGCAAAGCTGTTACCAATTCCCGGCAAATAGATATAGCATAAAACACAAAGATCTTAGATGTCAGAGTTAGATGGTATTAATCTACATTTTGAAGAACTAAGAAAAAGATTACTGAGAATTGTGCTAGTC
>Ga0208748_1000671_pt1 | contig 17105 bp, 18 predicted proteins | sample Knorr_S7_td_Bott_FD_185599 | JGI IMG/M metagenome (GOLD analysis project Ga0208748, IMG submission 185599) | Marine microbial communities from Southern Atlantic Ocean transect - Knorr_S7_td_Bottom_ad_4513_LV_A (SPAdes) (version 2) | ecosystem: Environmental > Aquatic > Marine > Oceanic | place... | reverse complement strand
GTACCAGCAGAACTTACCGAAGTTGAAAAAAGACAGGTGATTGAATCAATTACAAAATTCACTTCTGGAAAAAATGCTACAGAAATAATGTCAGAATTAATTGGATATACCTACACATTTCCAAGAGAAGATAGACAAAGTTTCTTGCGAGATGGAAGAGAATTTTCAACCATGCTAAACTCTTGTGGAAGAATCAACCGTTCGGGTGTAGGAATGGCAATATGCATGGGGGATAGAAATAAGATTCTAAGAGAAGGCGAAATTATTCTAACAGATTATAGGAAAATGATTAGAGAATACATGAATGTTTTATCAAATGAGAGATGGCGAATTTCAGAAAGTGAAACTTGCGTCATGGTCAATGGTGTGGATATAGTACCAGAAACAATGACTGGGACGATTTCATCATTAATTGCAGGATCACCAAAAAATTCAGGAAAAATTGTAATATTAAGAACCAATGGAGAAGAAAATACAATAAAATTTTCATCAAGAAAATCATTTAGTTGTAAATCAGACATTAATCTCAGTGAATTGATGAGAACAGGTGCTGAAAAATTTGATGGGATAGGTGGAGGGCATGCAGCAGCAGCAGGTGCAAAAATAACTAAAGACAAATTAGATGAATTTCTTAATTATTTAGAAGTAAATGTCGTTAACATGTCAGGTACAAATAAGTCTCAATAACATTTCAAAAGAAAAGGCTGAGACTGTAAAAAAAGCATTAGAACCAGATAATGTAGATTTTCCAGAAGGATTGAGTCTTTATGTTGAAAATATTGATAACAAACTAGTTTTTAATTTTGAAAGTAAAAAGAACATGAAACAACTTATTGGAACAATTGATGAAATACTAGAACATGTACAGGTGGCACTAAAGGTGATAGAATAATGTTAGATCCAAAATTAATCAAAGAAAAACCACAATTAATTCGTGAAATGCTTAAAGCTAGATCAGTTGATTTTGATTTAGATTCACTAATTGAATTTGATCAGAAAAGACGTGAATTTATTATCAAAACTGATGAATTACGAAAAAATAAAAATCAAGTGGCATTAGAAATTTCTCAAAAAAAGAAAGCAGGAGAAGATGCATCATCAATTTTAGCAAAAATGAAAAATATTTCAAATGAACTTACAAAATTTGAATTAGAACAAGAAAGTATTGAAAACAAATACTCTAAACTGGCAATGACAATTCCAAATCTTGTTCATGAATCAGTCCCTGTTGGAGTTGATGAAAGTGCTAACAAAGAAATAAGAAAATGGGGTAAAATTCCAGATTTTGATTTTAAGATAAAGGATCATATTGAAATTTCTGAAAATTTAGATTTAGTAGATTTAGAAAGAGCAGCAAAGGTTGCTGGTGCAAGATTTTATTATCTGAAAAATGATCTTGTTAGACTAAATCAGTCATTGATTCATTACGGATTAGATTTTCTTGCAAAAAAAGAATATTCTCTAGTTCAGCCACCTTACATGATTAATAGAAAATCCATGGAAGGTGCAGTAATTGCTGATGATTTTGAAGATGTCATCTACAAAGTTGAAGATGAGGATCTATTCATGATTGGGACATCAGAGCATGCAATGGCTGCAATGCATTCAAAAGAAATCATTGAAGGAAAAGACTTACCTCTAAGATATGCAGGGGTTAGCCCATGTTTTAGAAAAGAGGCAGGAGCTCATGGACGAGATCAAAAAGGGATTTTCAGAGTACATCAATTTGATAAAATTGAACAATTTGTTTTTTCAAGACCAGAGGATTCTTGGAAAGAACATGAAAAAATGCTAGGAATAGTTGAGGAATTTTACCAAGAGTTAGAAATTCCACATAAAGTGATGCTACTATCATCAGGAGATATGGGTAAAATCTCTGCAAAAACTTACGATGTTGAAGGATGGATGGCAGGACAAAATGCATACAGGGAAATTGTTTCATGTTCAAACTGTTTAGACTTTCAAGCAAGAAGATTGAAGATTAGATTCAGAGATAAAACAAATGAGGATACTCAATACCTACATACGCTCAATAGTACTCTAATTGCTACAACTAGAGTTTTGGTATCAATAATGGAGAATTTTCAAACTAAAGATGGGCACATTAGAATTCCTACTGTTTTACAGAGTTACATGGGAAATCAGAAAGAGATCTAGTGACATACCACTTATATTTTGGATTTAAAGTTCGTTAATAATTGGCACGTAGAAAAGGTCGAATAAAGGACAAGTGGAGAGATAAACGCTGGGTTACAGTACATGCTCCAGATTCATTTAACAATGTCCCAATTGCTTATATTCCAATTACTGATGATGAAAATGCAGTAGGTAGAGTTTTAGAAGTTACGCTTTATGATATTCTTAAAGGAGATCCTTCACAACATCAATACAAGATCTATTTTCAGATAAGCAAAATAGATGGTGATAAAGCATTAACAATTTTCAAAAGATATGAATATTCAAAAGAATTTTTGCGTAGTTTAGTGAGACGTGGTTCATCAAAGATTAATTTCATTATGGATATCAAAACTAAAGATGGTTATATCTTTAGAATCAAGGTGTTGGCTTTAACCCATAGAACACTAAACACATCAAGACAACATGCTCTTAGAATAATTGCAAGAGATGTAATTAACAAAACAATTCCAGAAATGACAATTGATCAATTTGTCCAAGCAACATGTTATAGTAAAATTAATTCAGATATTATGGCAGCATTCAAGAGAGTAATTAGAGTTAGACATGTAGGTCTTGAAAAAGTGAAACTTATCAGAACTGCAGACAAAGAAACAAAATTACTTGAAGCATAAACGCCAAGAATTATTCTCTTTACAACTATGATTAGCAAAATTGATGTGATAATAGATGTAATTGTTCATGCAACAGAAGATATTTCAAAAATTTTCCAATCTTTTGAAGATGTATTAGAACTAAAAGAGGAGGATTTTACAATTCATGAAACTGTAGGTCATTTTGAAAATCCAATAATTATACTAAATGCAAAAATTCAAAAAAAACAGGCTCAAAATTTTGTAAAAAAACTTTTCAAATCATTATCAGTTGAACAAATTAGTGAATTAATTCAAGAAATTGAAGAAAGAACAGTTGATTCTAGATTTCACATGAGACTAGATAAACAAGAATTAATCAAAGGAAATCTAAGAATTAGTGAAAAAGACACAATTAAAATAAAAATTCACACACCAGTTTACAACAAAAAAGATACTGTCAAATTATTTACAGAGATTTTGCAAATTGCCAACTAGATTAAATAGGAATAATAGAATTACTGTATTTGGGAATGAGGAAATATTAGCCGCTCCAGTCTGAGCTAACGCCTTGAAGACGCCGCGACGAACCGACCCTATTTTAGTAAATTAATCACATCAACATAGAAATTTCTCATATCAAATCAAGAAGTATTATTTTAAATACGGATAAACAAACCTCATTATCGTGGCAGATTATGATGTTATAATTGCAGGTGGCGGTCTTGCAGGATCGATCTCAGCACAATCCATTTCCTATTATTCAAATCAAAATTTAAAAATTTTAGTTATCGATAGAAGTCCTGAATATTTACCAGGTAGAAAATCAATTGCAGGATGGGTATGTGGAGATGCATGCTCCAAAGAAGCAGTTGATTTCATGTCAGAGAGAATCAAGGTGAATTGGACCAAACCAGAAATTGAGCATGATGTTAAAGGAGTAATGGCATTTTCGCCAGATAAAAAAACATCAATTCCTTTTGATGGGGATGGATTCATGTTAAACCGAACAAAACTACCAGAAATTCAAAATGAAAGATGTAGAAAAATTGGTATTGAATTTGAATTTGAAATGAACATTACAGGATTAATTTATGATGACCAACAAGTAGTTGGAGTTCAAGGAATTGATAACAAAACAAAACAGCCATTTAAGAAAACATCAAAAATTGTAATTGATGCAACAGGAGTTACATCTATGCTTAGAAATGGACTCAAGAACTCAACCAAAGTTGAAAAGAGAATTGATAGACGAGATTTAGAATCAACAGGCAGATACATTATGTATTTTGATAAAGGTCAAAAAGAACTTTCAGAATTTGATCCTGATTATTGTATTATTCATTTGGATCAAGATATTGCACCAGGTGGATATGGTTGGGTATTTCCTAAAGGGGATAACAAAGTCAACATAGGTTTAGGGGTCGAAAAAACATTTTTGGATAAAAGAAACAAGAGGTTAGGAAAGAAAGATAATGTTGAATCATTGATGAAGGAATATCTTCATAGAAATGTTGCAATCAAAAATGCAAAACTTTCAGAAGATCCAGAAGACATTAACAATAATTCAGGAATTTTTCAAGTATCAGTAAGGAGACAAAACGATTGTATGGTATCTGCAGGATACATGATGGTTGGAGATTCTGCATGGATGCCAAAACCAATTGATGCAGGTGGAATAGGACCAGCAATAATTGCAGCAACAATTCTTGGAAAAAATGTAGCTGAAGCATTAGAAGCAAACGATGTTTCAGAAGCAAATCTTTGGAGATACAATCTTGATTTTATCAAAGAGTATGGATACAAAACTGCAGGTCTTGAACTTTTTAGAAGACTAGTACAACAAATGTCAAATGAACAAATTAGTTATGGAATGAAACACTTTTTGGGAAATATGGATGTTGAATCAATTAGTAAAGGTGAACATCCTGACTTTACAGGATTAGGAAAGATTGGCATGATTATCAGAGGTGCACTAAATCAAACAGTTGCAAAGGGACTAAAGTTCACATCTACTGAAAACCAATGGTTAGTTGAGCATTACAATAATTACCCTAAAGAACCTCAAGGTTTTGATGAGTGGAACAAATCATTACTTCAAAGATTAGAAGCAGCTTTTGCAAAAATAGAAGTTTTTAACGATTAGATCTAAAATTAAATATCGTCAAAATTAATGAAAAAGTACATTGGAAGAAATTCAATATATTGATTGGAATAATTCAATTCAGATTTTAAAGAAGGCATATGAGGCTAATATTTTTGTGCTAATAATAGGACCAAAGGGAACTGGAAAAACAGCACTAGTTAGAGATTTTGCAAGAAATATGAATATTGAACTAGAATCCATTAATTTCAGCCTCAGAACTAGAGAAAGTCACCTTATTGGAACTAAAACTCTAACTGATGGAACTGTAAATTTTGATGAAGGATTATTGGTAAAATCAATGAAGAAAGGAGATATGCTTTACTTGGATGAAATTAATTCGGCTGAAGCAGATGTGTTACTCAGACTGGATGAAGCATTAGATGATAGACGACAAATTGTATTAAAAGAATCAACAGGAGAATTAATCAAAGCAAAAGAAAATTGGTTTGTAATTGCAACAATTAATCCATTAACACATACTGGAACCAAAGAGCTTCCACCACAAATTCTAAGTAGATTTCCAGTGAGAATTAGATTAGAATATCCTCCAGAAGAAATGGAATTAGAAATTATTAAAAAACATGTGTCAGGAGAACATGATTCAGAAATAATTCAAGCAATAAAGCTTGCAAATACATTAAGACAAGCTGCAGCTGTTGAAGAATTATTTTATTCTCCCAGTTTAAGGGAAACCATAGCATTTGGAAAATTATTAGATAAAGAAATGTCTCCAAAAGAAGCAGCAAAATATGTTTTTGGAAATGTGTATACTCAATGGGGCGACATTGAATATCAAAAAGTAAATGACATTATCACATCGATGTTTGGAAATTAAATGCAACCAGTTCAACTTCAAAATGAATCAATAGTAGAAATTGCAACATTTCTTGTAAGAAGATGGTCTGAAAAAAATAACATCATCGTTGAAATTTCAGATATAGTTGAAACTAAAACAAGATTAAAAGAAAATAAAGTAATCATAACACCACTAGAAAAACGAATTGGGAATGATTTTCAAAAATATCGACAGTTTAGAACTTCATTATGGTATGAAGCAATGAGAATAAAATATTGTAAAAAGATTCTCAGTAACGATCATGCTTTTGGATTTATTCTAAATACAATGGAAACAAAGAGAGTTGAGGAATTAGGAAGGAAAATATGGAAAGGGATGGATGATGAAATTATTTTTAATTATACATACAATCTTGTCTCAAGACCACAGCTTCACACAGTTTATGGAAAAGCCAGGCTCGTAGAGGCATTTTATCAATATTTCATGTTTGGGGTAATCAAAGGAGAAATTCAATCTAGTCATTTTGAAAAAATAAAAAAAGCAAATGTATTTGCAAAAAAAATTATCAATAAAGCAATTAAAGAAAATTTTGAGACTAATTGGCTTGAAAAAAATGTAACTGAAATAATTAAAATTTTAGAAATCGATTCCCTTTTGATAATTCCAATATCATTGCCATTTATGAAAGCTGGAATGGCATTAACTGAAGAAGAGATGTTAAAAGTATTAAAAATAATTTCAAAAAATAAGGAAGGTGATTATGGTTCAATTGATCCAAATGCAGTATTAAGTGGAAATGATGTACTTGATGAATACAAAGTATTACTTGATGAAAATAAAAAAACAGAAAATAAAGGATTTTTTCCTGAGGCAATAGGAATTCAAATTCCGTCAACAAGGAATGTTAATGAAACAATAATCTATGACATGAGTTTGATTAATGGTTTAAAAACAAAATTTAAAGAATGGAAATCAGGTTGGAAAGAACAACATCTTAAATCAGGAGAGGAGTTTGATGAAGAAAATTACATTGAAGGTCATGAGCCATTTATTACGGATGTAAAAAAATCAATTAAAACAAAAATTGTGATTTTATTAGATCATTCATCAAGTATTGCATCAGAGTCTATTGAATATAAAAAAGCAACACTTGCACTTTGTGAAGTTTTATCTTTTCTTAGAGTGAAATTTGCAGTGTATGCTTTTAGTACACAAAACAGGTATATGGTTTGCTGGTCAATAAAACCTGAAAATGTTAAATGGAATAATTTAACTGCAAAACGATTAGCACAAATTGTTGCAAATGGATCAACACCATTAGCAGAAGTATACGACAAGATGTTTCCAATCCTACAAGCAAAAAGACCAAATATTTTTTTGACATTAACTGATGGTGAACCATCAGATTCGGATGCAGTTAGAAAAATGACAAAATCAATCAAAGGATTAGGCATAAACATGGTTGCTATGGGTTTAGGCCCTACTACAATTAGGGCAACAATTATTGCAAATAATCTCTCACATTTAGGATATGAAAAAACTATGGCAGTAAGCAGACTAAAAGACATTCCAAGTAAAGTTATCAAAGTTTTAGATGTGTGAATTAAAAATCAAAGAATTACATAGTTCATCAGATATTTATTATGAGAGGAAACTAATTGCGCATAGAGAGAAAATATGTCAGAAAATGATTTTGATAAAGACCTACTTGAAAGATTTGAAAAAGAGATTTGGAGTAAAATTCCACATTTAGAAAATAATAGAGTTGTCAATGCAACACCGCTAATTGATCTAACTAATGATTTTAAAGAATGTGCAAAAAATCTTTACAAATTAGATATTGCAGAATTAGATTTGAAAATATATGGAAAATTTGATGCTAATTTGGTATCAGGTTCAATCAAAATTAGACCTGCAATTCACATAATGCATGATGCCATCAAGACAGGTAAATTGAAAAGTAATCAAACAATAATTGAGGCAACATCAGGTAATTTTGGAATTGCTTTAGGCCAAATGTCAAAACTTGGATTAACTGTAATTTCGCTTGTTTCAAGAAAACTTCAAGAAGGGGTCTTCAAAGAATTGAGAAATGAAAATATTCGAATAATGGATTTAGATATGGATATTTGTCCTGCTCCAGGAATGAAAGATAGTGATGCTGATGTATTAAAGGCAAAAGCAACTGCAGGTAACATTCGTTCTCAACTTACACAATTAGGTTTTGATCCTACAGTTTTTGATAATTCAATTTCTGAAATTGAAGTATTACTAGCTGCTGAAGATATAATTAATTTAGCAAAACTAATTTCAAAAATTTATGGATGTTTTTGTCCAGAACAATATGATAATGAATTAAACATTGATGCTCATAAAACCATCACAGCTGTAGAAATTGAACAACAATTACAAGAAAATGGAGATTCATTAGAAAATTACAGAATAATGTGTGCCTTTGGAACTGGAGGTACGTCTGGAGGAATAAGTAAATACATGAATGAAAAATATAGCAAAAAAGCAATACATGTAGTATTTCCATCTGCAGGTCAAGATGTAGCAGGGATTAGAACAAAAGCCAAAGCTGAAGGATTAAAATTGTATAATCCAGATTCCTATGAAGCAGAGCATGAAGTAGACTTTGGACAAGCAAAACACTTACTCAAATTCTTTGTAGAAAAAGGTCACAATATTGGCGAAAGCACTGCACTAGCACTATACAGCGTATTAGAAATGGTAAGTGATGGGGATAAAGGAAAATTCATAGTTATAGTGGCTGACGGTATTGAAAAATATAAGAAAAATCTAGAGGCAATGTTCAAGAGTCAACGTATGCAGGTTTCTTTGGATGAGGCAGCAGCTAGTGTTCAAGAGTATGATAAAGTAATTTGGGTTCATCCCTCGTATACTCCAAAAGAAGCAGGGATTGAAATGATTGCAAAATCTTTAGGAATAGATAAAGAAAAAATTGCAATTCCCAAAGCAAGTATTATCAATGAATTATTATCAACACGACAAATCCCAGAAGAACTTAGTAAAGAGCTAAATGGTTCTAAAGGTAAATCATTACTCATTTGTATGGCTGGAAATACATCATTAATGACTGCTCAAGTTCTTGCAAGTAAAGGCATAGTAACTGAAAGCTTGAATGGTGGAATAACCAATTTGCCTGAAGGGATTGGTAAAAATCCCGGGGAATTTATTAAAGCAGCTACTGATTGATGTTTTGAAATGTCTATCAGTGTCACAACCATTTGCAGATTTAATAATTTCAGGTAAAAAAATTATTGAGTTAAGAAATTGGAATACAAATTTTCGAGGAGAATTTTTGATTCATGCTCCAATTAAAATTAGAATTAATGATTCTAGTAGATTAAAAATCAAAAAAAAATTAGTTACAGGAGCCATAGTTGGAAAAGCAGAATTGTATGATGTAAAAAAATATGATTTGATCAAGGAAATAAAAAAAGATCAAAAATTTCATTTCTCTTCAAAAAAGTTTAATGGAAAAACTTTTGGATTCATGTTAAAGAATTCAAAGTCACTTAGAATTCCAATCCCATGGAAAGGTCAGTTAGGATTCTTTGATGTTGATTTACCAAAATCAAAAATCAAAAACAAGGAAATTGTTTCAGAAATTATTGATGAAGAATATCGCTATCAATGGATTGGACGTCATTAAAAAAAATCAATATTTCATAAAAAATTTGACCATTGTATATAAAGGGGTTATATTCACTCCGTCGATATGCCTCAAACAAAGCCAATAGTTAGTATTGTGAATGTGGTGGCATCAGCATCAGTTGATCAAAAAATTGATCTAAATGATATTACAAAAAAATTTCCAGAAACAGAATACAATCCAGAACAATTTCCAGGTTTAGTTTTTAGAATAAAGAATCCTAAAACTGCAACTTTGATTTTTAGAACAGGAAAAATGGTATGCACAGGTGCCAAATCCGAAGAGTTGGCAGTTAAAGCAGTTAACATAGTCGTTCAAAGACTAAGGAAAGGTAAAATAAAAATAAAAAAAGATGCGGTAATTACCGTTCAAAATATAGTCTCATCAATTAATCTGGGTGGAAAAATCCATCTAGAAAAAGCAGCAAGAACATTACCAAGAAGTATGTACGAACCCGAACAGTTCCCAGGAATCATTCATAGAATGATTGATCCAAAAACAGTCATTTTGATATTTGCATCAGGGAAATTAGTCTGTACAGGTGCCAAAAAAGAATCAGATGTATATCGTTCTGTACATAATTTACACTCGCTCTTAGAAGAAAAAGACTTGATGATTTATGAGTAATTATAATTATTAAAAAATTGAAAATTGTCTGAAGATATTTTTAAAAAAGAAAAGGAAAAAATGACTCCTGAAAAAGGATTTGATCTAATAGGAATTGATTATTTTTCTGATTCAGATAACCAGCTGTATCTAATTGAGCATTTTGATATGTATCAAGATGCATTAAATGCAAAAAAAGATAGAAAAAAACCAGAAGAATATTTTGTTTTGTACAAGGGTGCAGGTGGAGAATTCGTTTGCAGATGAACTAGAAAAATAGTTAAACTTTACAATATTTTACAACATCTCTTATCATCAAGTATTGATTCAAAAAATTATGGTTAGTGAAACTAGTGATTTTCTTGATACATTTTATGATAAAGAAAATCCTGCCAAAATTAACCATAATTCAAATCAAATTATTCGTAAAAGCTCAAAAGCTAAATACCAGATTTTTGATGAGGCAGAATTTACGCGTGGACGAGAAGTATTAGGTGATCTAATTGTTCATGGAATGATTGCTTCAGGTGGAACAGATATTGATTGGTTAATTGAGCACAGAGGGGGTTTCATCATTCTAGAATTCAAAGGATTTCATAACGATAAAATCAATATTGCAAAAGGCCAAATGATTGCATATGAAAAATTGCATGAAAAATTAAACCAAGCAACAAAGTGTTATCTGTACATAGTCGGTTGTGATGATATTGATTTTTCAAATCCTGATTCAACGATTTGGATTTTTGAGATGAGTCAATGGAAAAAAGGTGCAATCCCAAAAAATACTAGTGATATTTATGAAAATGATTCTAAAAGGCAAAACAAATTCATAGTCTATCGTGAATATATGGATGAAATTAGTGTAGAGAAATTACGAGACATAGTTGACTCTCATTGGAAAGAATTTGAAAAAATTTAACTAGTAAATGAAAATGTGCTAGATTTTGTTTCTACGCCATTATCTACTTTGATTGTATAAGTACCAGAATTTTCCCATCCAGGACCACCAGCTATTGCCAATGTAGAATATCTACCATCACTTTTTAATGAAATTTTTTCTGTCCACACAAGTTCATTGTTTTGAGTTTGAATTGAAAGAATAACAGAACCAGAAGTATCAGAAATTCCACTAATTGAAATTATATCTTTTTTATTATACGATGAAAAATCAGTTTGAATTGATAATGTATCAATTGATGTGATTTGGGTATTAAATACATTAGAGGTTCCACTAAAAGATACAGCTGCAATTATAATTATTGCCAAAACAAGTATACCAACTCCCAACATTATTTTTGAGTTGTTTGAGATAGTAGATGAAATTCTTGGAGGTGGGGGTTGAAACGTTTGAATGGTTTGAATTGAAGGGGTTGGTTCTACTTTGGGTGCCTTTCCCAAATGTTTTTCTGCTAATTTTCTAACATAATTTCTTTCATAGTTACTAATTACCTCATCATTCTCACATGCTCGAAAAATTTGCTTTAGGATTCTATCATCTCCAAAGTCTTTATCCAAAAGTGCTTTAACATCATCATGTAAGGAATCAGTCATGTGTATTTTCTCACACAATGATTATTTATCAATACCTTGTTTAAGATTTCGAAGGATTCCTATCAAAGAAATAGATTTTATATTTTAAAAAAAATAGATTTTAGCTATCTTGAGTAGATCTTTTGGGCTTGAATTATTACTGTTCTAAGATAGTCCTTTGCAGTAGAATCAGATACCCCCATCTGTTTTGCTTTAATGTATAGGGTATTTTCTTGAGGATCAACCAAATAGCATTTTAAAAGATAGTTTAATCTATGAGATCTTTTTTCATCACTTTTCATAATTTTACTTTATTTTTATGCTAAAAAGGTCAGAGGATAATACAATAACCAATTACTTCACAGCATCATAAAATTAAAATAAAAACATATGATCTCTTTTAAAGAATACATAAAGAGAAATGAAAATGAAACGAATTGAGGTAACAGTTCAAGCCACTAAGATAGGAGTAGTTTCTAATGCAATTAATGACATAGTCGGAGGTTTTTCCATTTTAGAAGGAAATGGACGAGGATCCGGAGAGAGACAAATCATTAGAGCAGGAAGAGGAACTGGGACTTTTGTTGCAGAATACAACAAAGTAGCCATAATAACCACGATTGTGGATGACTCAGAAGTTGAAAAAGTTACTACAGCAATCGCAGATGCATCTTTTACAGGCAAAGGCGGAGATGGAATTATCACCGTATCTAGTGTTGAAAGTGTTCTAAATATTGCATCAAAAAAGACGGGTTCAGAAGCCCTCTAATCATTTTCTTTTATCAATCATTATTTTTATTGAAATAATCTACTGAGAGGGTAACTATTCCTCTCAGTGCGGTATCCTTTTGGGGGACATGTTTTTTGAAGGGATGTTTAGTATTACAATCCAAGTATAAAAGCAAAAGATTTTGGGAATTTATTGTTGTCCTTCTATTCCCATTAAGGTCAAAGTCGAACGAATTTTTGGAATTTTTCTAATATTCCAGGTAATAGTCTCTCGTAGTGTTTCTACTTGAGTAGATTCTACTTTGGCCAATATATCATAGGCACCAAATGTACCATGAACTTCGGCAACACCGTCAATTGATTTTAGTTCTGAAATTACTGCTTCCTCAGAACCCAGCTCACAGTTTATGAGAACATAAGCTGTTGCCATTATGATTCAATTCCTATCTTCATACAATAAATGCCATCTGGAAATATATAAGAATAGACTAATTTAATTAAAAATTCAATTATATTTTGGATGAAATCATATACAAGTGTAAAGTAATTTATGATAATTCAATAAATCTTTAAGATTGTAAATAAGCATCATTCATAATTTTTTCAAGTTCTGTAATATTTTTTGAGAGTGTAATTTTTAAACGCATTTTAGAACCTCCGTTCATGCCTTTTGTAAATCGCATTGCTTGACTTTTGATATTTGCAAATTTGATTTTATATTTTGTAGTAAGATGTAGATAATCAAAAAAAGAGTCTAGTTTATCTTTAAAAGAATATTCCTTGTATGAGTTTGTTTTAAGATAGTCATTAATTTGTTCAAATAGAAATGGATTTCCCATGGCCCCGCGACCAATCATCACATAATCACAACTGGTTTCATCAATCATTATTTTTGCATCCTCTGGAGTTACAATATCACCATTTCCAACTATAGGAATATTTGAAACTTCTTTTAGTTCTTTAATCATGGACCAATCTGAATGACCAGAATAACCCTGACTAACAGTTCTTGGATGAAAAGTAATCATTTGAATTCCTTCATCTTCTGCAACTTCAGCAATTTCTCTAAATAGGAATTTACTTGCATCAGTTACACCTGAACGAATTTTTAGTGTGACAGGTTTTTTTACAGCATTAACTAGAGTTTGAAATATTTGTTGAGTTAGATTAACTTCTTGTAATAAAGCACCTCCAGCCATTTGTTTTGTAACATGAGGTGCAGGACATCCCATGTTGTAATCAATAATATCAAAATAAGGCTCTACAATTTTTGCTGCTTTTTCTAAGGCCGTTAAATCTGATCCAAATAATTGAACTGAAAGTGGACGTTCTTCTTCTGAGAATTCAATGAATTCTTGAATTGTTTGCATGTTTTCTTTGAATTGTTTTTCTTTAGCTATGATACTATGAATATTTGTAAATTCAGTTACAACTAGGCCTGCACCCATTTGTTTACATTGTAAGCGTAATGCAGGATCACTTACTCCAGCCATTGGAGCTAAAAAGGCTCTACTAGAGAATTTTGGAAGCATAAGGGAAATGAAATTGTTTGAATATATTTACTATATCAAAAAACTAGTTATCAGGGCAGCCATCAAAGTCTTTGTCACCGTCATAGTCTTCTGCTTCAAGAGGGCACATGTCATATTCATCGATTATACCATCTAAATCAGCATCATGTTTGTATCGTGATTGTTCTGGAGCAATGTCAGGGCAGCCATCATGATCATTGTATTTATTCCAAGATTCTTTATCATTTGGACATAAATCTATATCATCAGGTATAGTATCACCATCAGTATCAATTACAATATTTTTAGTTGGTAATGTATCTGGACATCCATCATAGTCAGCATACCTGTTCCAAGTTTCATTTTGTTCTGGACACATATCCGTAGTATCTGGAACTCCATCTCCATCAGAGTCAGGTTGTGCATTATCAATATCAGGGCAACCGTCATCATCTTGGAAACCATTATAATTTTCAGTAACTAGTGGACAATCATCGTCAACATCAGGAATTCCATCATTATCTGAATCAATTACAAATGATTCGAAAATAGAATCTGGACAACCGTCATCATCTTGGAATTTATTGTAAGTTTCTGGTTCTAGTGGACATGCATCAGATACATTACGAATTCCATCCATGTCAGTATCAGCTAGAGAATAAAAATCATCAGGGCAACCGTCTTCATCTTGGAATTGGTTGAAAATTTCTGGTTGTGTTGGACACAAGTCTAGATAATCAACAATTCCATCACCATCAGAGTCAGCTGTCAATTTATTATCATATACATAATCTGGGCAACCATCTTCATCTTGGAATTTATTGTAAGTTTCAGGACTAAATGGACAAGAGTCTACATTATCATTAATTCCATCACCATCAGAATCTCCTGTAATTGTTAATTGTAATACATCAGGGCAACCGTCTTCATCTTGGAAATTGTTAAAATTTTCACGCTCTAGTGGACATGCATCTTTATCATCAGGAATACTATCATAATCAGAATCAATTAAACCATCAGATGTGATCCCAAGAATATCAGGACATCCGTCAGTATCTAAGAAATCATTATAATTTTCTGGCTCATCAATACATGAATCCCATCTATCCTCAATTCCATCGCCATCAGTATCTGGGAATGTGTATGTGGATATTGTTGTATCAACTGAATCAGGACAACCATCAGTGTCTTGATAGAAATTGTAAGTTTCAGGTTCTAGTGGACATGAATCAAAGATATCTAGGATTCCATCCATGTCAGTATCAATTTTAGAGTCATTAGTATCTGGACAACCGTCTTCATCTTGGAATTGGTTGAAAATTTCTGGTTGTGTTGGACACAAGTCTAGATAATCAACAATTCCATCACCATCAGTATCAGCTGTCATTTTATTATCATATACATAATCTGGACAACCGTCTTCATCTTGGAATTTATTGTAAGTTTCAGGACTAAATGGACAAGAGTCTACATCATCATTAATTCCATCACCATCACCATCAGCATCTCCTGTAATTGTTAATTGTAATACATCAGGGCAACCGTCTTCATCTTGGAATTTATTGTAATTTTCACGCTCTAGTGGACATGCATCTTTATCATCAGGAATACCGTCATAATCAGAATCAAGCATATCACCAGCAGTTGTACCTGGTACATCAGGACATCCGTCAGTATCTAAGAAATCATTATAATTTTCTGGCTCATCAATACATGAATCCCATCTATCCTCAATTCCATCGCCATCAGTATCTGGGAATGTGTATGTGGATATTGTTGTATCAACTGAATCAGGACAACCATCAGTGTCTTGATAGAAATTGTAAGTTTCAGGTTCTAGTGGACATGAATCAAAGATATCTAGGATTCCATCCATGTCAGTATCAATTTTAGAGTCATTAGTATCTGGACAACCGTCTTCATCTTGGAATTGGTTGAAAATTTCTGGTTGTGTTGGACACAAGTCTAGATAATCAACAATTCCATCACCATCAGTATCAGCTGTCATTTTATTATCATATACATAATCTGGACAACCGTCTTCATCTTGGAATTTATTGTAAGTTTCAGGACTAAATGGACAAGAGTCTACATCATCATTAATTCCATCACCATCACCATCAGCATCTCCTGTAATTGTTAATTGTAATACATCAGGGCAACCGTCTTCATCTTGGAATTTATTGTAATTTTCACGCTCTAGTGGACATGCATCTTTATCATCAGGAATACCGTCATAATCAGAATCAAGCATATCACCAGCAGTTGTACCTGGTACATCAGGACATCCGTCAGTATCTAAGAAATCATTATAATTTTCTGGCTCATCAATACATGAATCCCATCTATCCTCAATTCCATCGCCATCAGTATCTGGGAATGTGTATGTGGATATTGTTGTTGTATCAACTGAATCAGGACAACCGTCTGTATCTTGGAATTTATTGTAAGTTTCAGGAATCAGTGGACATGCATCTTTATCATCAGAGATTCCATCTTGATCAGAATCCCTTACTGTATAGTCATCAGGACAGCCATCTGTATCATCAAGGCCATTAAATATTTCTGGTTGTGTTGGACACAAGTCTAGATAATCAACAATTCCATCACCATCAGAGTCAGGTAATCCACCCCCACCACCTTCAGGTGGGTTATCAGGACAACCGTCTTCATCTTGGAATTTATTGTAATTTTCTTTAATGTTAGGACATTGATCAATATGATCTTCAATTCCATCAAAATTTGATGGACATCCATCAATGACACCTTCATAATCTTCAGACAAATTTGGACATAAATCGACACTATTTGGAACACCATCGCCATCAGTATCAATTGCCTCAGTAGCAAATACACTACCTGGCATCATGCCAATAGTTGATGTAAGTAAAAGTAAAAATCCCAAAAGATATTGTTTTTTCATTGTTTCTTGAATCAGCTATTATCAAGTATTTATTAAGTTACACGATAAATGGATTCTTTTATGAAATTAGAAATTAAGAATAATGTGATTATGGATCAGGGCAACCGTCAAAGTCTTTGTCACCGTCATAATCCTCAGGATCAAGAGGACACAAATCCTCATCGTTGATTATTCCATCTAAGTCATCATCATGGGCAAATCTTTGTTGTTCTGGAACAATATCAGGACAACCGTCATGATCATTGTATTTATTCCAGGTTTCAGGACTAGTTGGACAAGAATCAATAATGTCAGGATAGCCATCAGCATCAGCATCAGCATAAACTGGAGTGGTAGTCTCTGCACCAGGAACATCAGGACAACCGTCAGTATCTAAGAAATCATTATAGTTTTCTGGCTCATCAATACATGAATCCC
>Ga0208748_1000667_pt1 | contig 17164 bp, 28 predicted proteins | sample Knorr_S7_td_Bott_FD_185599 | JGI IMG/M metagenome (GOLD analysis project Ga0208748, IMG submission 185599) | Marine microbial communities from Southern Atlantic Ocean transect - Knorr_S7_td_Bottom_ad_4513_LV_A (SPAdes) (version 2) | ecosystem: Environmental > Aquatic > Marine > Oceanic | place... | reverse complement strand
CAACAATGTGGACATTAAAACAAATCATGGAAAATGGAGCAATGGGAGTTCAAATTACAATTTCTGGAAAACTTAGAGGTGACCGTTCAGCATTTGAAAAACACACAGCAGGAATTTTACCAAGAGCTGGACATCATGCAGAGATTATTGTCGAACAAGACATTGCACATGTAAAAACTAAAATGGGTTTAATTGGAATTAGAATTAGAATTGCAAGAAAAGAAAAACTCATTCCAGAATTTGAAATGAGAGACGAAAAACCAAATAAAGTAAAACAAGAAGAAAAAACAGAGAAGGTAAGTGACCAAACAGAGAAGGTAAGTGACCAAACAGAGAAGGTAAGTGACCAAACAGAGAAGGTAAGTGACCAAACAGAGAAGGTAAGTGACCAAACAGAGAAGGTAAGTGACCAAACAGAGAAGGTAAGTGACCAAACAGAGAAGGTAAGTGACCAAACAGAGAAGGTAAGTGACCAAACAGAGAAGGTAAGTGACCAAACAGAGAAGGTAAAAACAGAATCAGAACAAATTACTATTGAAGAAGAAAAAATGAAAAGTTTGGAGACATTAGAGGAAGAGGAGAACAGATTAAAATGACTAGAATTAGAATGAAAACCATTAAACAATTAAACGAAAATGATCTTAAAAGTAAGATTCAGGAATCAAGAAGCGAACTTACTAAACTTAGAATTGATGGGGCTAAAGGCACACTACGAAAACAAAGTGGTAAGCTAAAACCACTACGTCATGATATTGCAAGAATGCTAACTAGAGTAAATGAGATGAAAAGAGAGAAATGATTACAATAGACAATATCACATCACATGAATTCATTGGATTACATACTGAGATTACTAAATCGACAAATCCACAAATCATAGGATTAAATGGGAGAATTGTTGATGAAACAAAATCAATGTTTAGAATAAATACAAAGAATGGAATGAAATCAATTGCTAAATCAAAAAATAGTTGGAAATTCTCAATTGGAAATCAAGACATAGTTATTGATGGTTCTAAAATTGCAAAAAGACCATTTGACAGAATTGGAGTGAAAATATGACCCTAAATATTGGATTAAAAGTAAAAGAACCTAAAAGAAAATGCACAGACAGAAATTGTCCATTTCACGGAAACTTATCAGTAAGAGGTAAACTCTTTGATGGAAAGGTAACAGGCAGCAAAGCAAAGCAGACAATTACAATACAAAAAGAAGTAGCAATTTACTTTACAAAATTTAAGAGATATGCAAGAGGTAAAAGCACGATTCACGCACATGTTCCAAATTGTATTGATGTTGAATCCGGAGATTTTGTCTTGACTGCAGAATGCAGACCAATATCAAAATCAGTATCATATGTAGTTGTGGAGGTTAGAGCATAATGGCAAAACAAGCAGGTAAAGGAGTAGAAGAATTCCGTCCATATGTTACAAGAGTAATTCCGGTTGGTGCACAAATTGTATGCGCTGATAACTCTGGTGCTAAAATTTTAGAAATAATTAATGTTCCAAGACATAAAACAAGAGTGTCTAGACTTCCTGCAGCAGCAGTAGGAGATTTTTGTAATGTTGTAGTAAAAAAAGGACCAGCAGAATTAAGAAAGCAAGTACATGGTGCAGTAATTATCAGACAAAAATATGCAGTTCGTAGATTAAATGGCGTTAGAGTATGTTTTGAGGACAACGCAGCTGTTCTAATTACTCCAGAAGGAGAAACAAAAGGAACAGATATCAAAGGACCTGTTGCAGCAGAAGCTTCAGAAAAATGGCCAAGAGTAGCTAACTTGGCATCAATGGTGGTATAAAAAAATGAAACCAACTAAAATGCGCAACAAAATGATTTATCGTGCAACATACACAACAAAAAGTAAGCAGCTTGGAAGTGCATTATCAAAAGATCTGCACAAAAAATATGGAAGAAGAAGTGTTCGTGTTATTGAAGGAGATAGTATTAGAATTATCAGAGGAGAATACAAAGGAGTGGATGGTAAAATTTCAAAAATATCTACTCAAAAAAATAGTGTATCTATTGAAGGAATTAAAAAAGAAAAAACAAAAGGAGACAAATTTGACGTTTACATTCATACATCAAATCTTGTAGTCACTTCACTCAATACTGGAGACAAATGGAGAATGGCAAGACTTGAAGGCAAAGACCCAAGAAAGCAACCTAAAGATGTTCCTAAAGAAAAACCAGCTGGAGAGGAGATAGTGAAAAAAGTCTCTAAAGAAACAAAAGAGGCAAAGAAAACCGAAAAAAAGGAAGATGAGAAATAATGGTAAGCCTAGCAGGAAGTAAAAAACTCAAGCGTCAAATGGCTCCACAGTTCTGGGGAATTACTAGAAAAAGTAAGAGATTTGTTATCACAGTAAGGCCAGGTCCACACAAAAAGAACTATTCTGTGCCTACTGCAGTGTTTCTAAGAGATACGCTAAAAATAGTTACAAGTCTTAGAGAAGCAAAATCTGCAATATATTCAGGTAAAGTGAAAATTGACGGAGTTGTAAGAAAATCACTTCATCATGCAATTGGATTAATGGATGTAGTAGAATTAAAAAATATACCAGATATTTATCGTTTAGTTCCGTCAGAAAAAAGATTGTTAATACCAATTAAGATTAACGAATCAGAAAAATCAAAAAAACTTGTTAGAGTAATTAGTAAGACTACAATTAACAAAGGGAAAATGCAGATAGGATTTCATGACGGGCGTTCATTAATTTCGGATATCAAATTAAATGTCGGGGATACATGTTTGATACAAATTCCAGATCTAAAAATTCTTAAGGTTATAAAAATGGAAGCAGGTTGCCAATGTTTAGTAACACGTGGAGTTAACGCAGGGCAAATAGGTAAAATTGAAACTATAGAAAAAGGAACATTCATTCTTCCAAAAAGAGCAGTTCTTGTCTTAGGAGATAGGAAAATTGAGATTCCAGCTGACATTGTAATGGCAATAGGAAAAGAGGAGCCAGTAATTCAACTAAAGTGATCATATGTCTCAAACAATTGAATCCACAATGAAAAAAATATCTATAGATAAAATAGTTCTCAACATGGGAGTAGGTAAGTCTGGAGATGAAATTGAAATTGCAAAGAGAGCACTTGATCAAATTACAGGAAAAAAATCTTGTTCACGCAATGCAAAAGAGGCACAAAGGGATTGGGGAATTAGAAAAGGAGAACCAATAGGAGTGTCAGTAACAGTTCGTGGAGAAGATGCTATAACATTACTGAAAAGACTATTAGATGCAAAAGGAGATATTGTTAAGGGTAAATCATTTGATAATTTTGGAAATTATTCATTTGGAATTAATGAACACATAGACATTCCGGGTGTCAAATATGAACCACAAATTGGAATTTTAGGTCTTGGAATTTCAATTGCATTAACTAGACCAGGTTATGGAATAAGAAAAAGAAGCAAACATAAAGCAAGTGTTGGAAAATCTCACATTATTACAAGTCAAGAAGCAAAGGATTATCTAGTAAAAGAGTTTGGAGTGACGATAGAATAATGCCAAAAGATAGATCATACGAATTTACTGGAAGAAAAAAACATGACTTTGGTAGAGGTTCAAGATGGTGTAAGAGATGTGGAGATTATACAGCAGTTATACAGAAATATGATTTAATGTTATGCAGACGATGTTTCAGAGAAGTAGCAGTCTCTTTAGGATTTAGGAAAAATAGGTGATATCATGCCAGCAACTAACGTTTTAGCAAATCTATTTGTCACATTATACAATAATGAAACAAGAAGAAAAGATGAATGCATTGTTCTCCCAACTTCAAAAATAGGGGTTGAAGTTTTAAAGACCCTTCAAAAAGGGGGGTATGTTGGAGAGTTTGAACATATTGACGACAAAAGAGGCGGAAAATTTAAAATCAATCTATTAGCAAAAATAACAAAATGCGGAGCAATTTCCCCAAGATTTAAAGTAAAAAATGATGAATTTAACAGTTGGGAACAACAATATTTACCTGCATACAATAGAGGAATGCTTCTTGTTACAACGAATCAAGGAGTAATGTCTCATCATGAAGCAGTAGAGAAAGGAATTGGGGGATTTTTGATAGGATATGTCTACTAAGCAACTTGAAAAATTTCAGAATGATGTAATTATTCCAGAAGGAGTAAAAGTTACACAAAATAAACATATGTTAGGATTTGAAGGTCCATTAGGTAAAACTTTCAAAAGTTTTCGTAAAATCCCAATAAATATAGAAATTACAGAAAGTAAAATTATCTTAAAAACAACAGGTTTTAGAAAAAGAGATTATTCTATTTTACATACTGTAAGATCAATTATTAGAAATATTTGTGAAGGTTTAGTAGAAGGATATACGATTAAAATGAAGATTGTGTTTGCACACTTTCCAGTCACAGTAAAAGTAGATGGAAAGAAAATTTTAATTGAAAACTTTCAAGGTGAACGTGCACCAAGGATTACAAAAATTGTTGGAAATACAAAAGTTATTCCAAAAGGTGAAGATGTAATTCTTACTGGTGAAGTTTGGACCGACATTACTCAAACTGCAGCTAACATTGAGCAAAAAACTAAAGTAAAAAATAAAGACCACAGAGTTTTCTTAGACGGTATTTATGTCTATGATACAAAAAAAGGTATAGAAAAATAAAATTTCTAGATTTCCTTATGACTTTAGATCCTGAATTTACAAAACAAACAATAGACTTGATTGAACAGACATTAGAATTATACAAAACATCTGGAGCTTCACCCAGAATTGGACAAATATGGGACTGTACAAGTATCGGTGACTTTTTGTGTGGGTTTTTTGTTGGAGAGATGGTTGGTTCTGCACTTAGTGCATTTCAAATTGTTCATCAGCGAGAACCTACAGCTGAGGAACATCTAGAAATTATTAAATTAGTAGAAAATCATTCAAAAGAAATTAAAGAATTTTTTTCTAAATTTAACTGACCATCATTACTCTAGTCTAATTTGAATAGTCGTAAGGATTAAATCACTTTTACCAAGGTACAAACGTGTTGCCGCCCTAGCTCAGCGTGGTAGAGCGTCCGACTGTTAATCGGATGGTCGTCAGTTCAAGTCTGATGGGCGGCGCCACTTGTTTCTAAACTCGAATTTAGAAATATTATTTTTTAATATATTTAATGAATTGCCATATAAGATTAATTATATATCTAAACTCGAATTTAGAAATATTGATCGGTTGATAGTAATTAGTTCATTCTATTAGACAATATAGATCTAATAGATGATCGCACATCTATAATGATGCAGGAGATTTACATTGGTCAGAACTAGAAGGGCCAACAGATATTGTGTTGATTGTGGCGCAAGATTAGTATATTATCCCAGGTTGTCTAATCCAAAAGCACCAAATGAACATAGAATACTAGTATATGCATGCCCTGATTGTACTAATGACTTTGAAAAACCAAAAATGTTCTCAATTAGACGCAATCAGGTTGAAGATCCTTTAGAAACAGTAGAAATAGAGATTACACAGATACAGAAAAAAGTAATAACTACAAAATAATTATATCAGAAATGTCGTATCCAGAAAAACTAAGAAGTAATGCGTGGTTTTTGTTACCAATATTCTTTGGAGTAATTGGTGGTATTATTGCATTCTTTATTTTACGCCATAATGACCCACGTAAAGCGAAGAATTGTTTGTATTTAGGATTAGCGTTGATGTTTATTGGAATAATTTTCAATATTTTTATTGTTTCATCAATTCCGGGATTAGATTCTGGCTTTAATGTAAACGTCTAGTAAGTATTTTTTGGATGATTTCAAGGCATGGATTTTAAATATTTCTAAATTCGAGTTTAGAGATATTGTAAATTTAGTGTTAGTAATCACTTGGATTTAGAGTCATATAGGACTTGTTTGAGACGTTTTATCATGAATATATCTAAAATGCGAGATAATATTGAAAGATGGCTAACTCATGAAGGTCATTCTTTTGAAGAAATAAAAAATCCAGAGAACTCTTTTCAAATTCTTGTAAAACATGCAGGGCAATACGGGAATCCTGTGGAAATATTTGAACCAAAAGCACAACTAGGAATTCTAATTATAGGGGCCAAGGTAATTATGAAAAACAAGCAGATTGCAAGATATTTGGGATTTAATGAAAAAGAAAAAGGAATATTTGAGAAAAAGGTATCTGATTTTTGTAGTTCAATTCATGCAATTAACAAAATGATAACCGAAGACGGAAAACTAAAGATTGGAGTATATGTTGTATTAGATGACAAAGAAAACATCAATCAGCAAACTGTTTTTGATGCAATTGATAGGGTATCTGAAATGCATGAAAAAGCTGCAAGATTTTTGATGAAGACGTTCTAAAAAATAGTTCATTTGTCAGCTCTACAATAGTTTTACATCCAAAACTCATTCAAATTTGTCGTTTTAATGGGGGGGTTTTCATCTTTATTCTAATGTTACAAAGTTTTCTAAAATGACTAGATTTCTAAAATTATGCCTAGTTGTTAAACCCCCTTGTAATTTAGTTCATTTAGACACAATGCCATTTTTTCAAAATTGGGTGATTTGAGGGGGGGTTTAACGCTTATGCCTAGATATGAAATGCAATCATCAAACCACCATGATCTCCCAGCTAAACATGTATGATCTTTTTTAGTTATGCGTAAAAGCTAAACCCCTTCTAAAAAAAGAAAAAGGAAACCTTATCGAAAAAGGTTAAAGATGAGAATGTAAACAGAGTGCACCGTTTGGACCACTATCTAATGTGAATGCAAATGCATCACCAGTTACATCACCAGTCAATCCAAGATTTGCGCTTGATACTACCAACACATTATCCAATGTGGTTACATCACCAACAGTGTTTTTTGATGCATGTGTAACTTGTACACCATCAGGACAGTTTGTGCTTGCCTCAGCTTTTACGAAATGGGTATGAAAACTTGCATCATCCTTATTGTCTTGACCTACACTATGTAATACACCACCATGTGATGTAATACCTAGAAATCCATTCTAAGTTGGAAATGCAAATCCAGAGAAATTAACTACATCAATAGAAGAATCAGCTGTCAATACCAATGTTTTACCATTAGATGTAGATTCTTCAACTTCTTGAATTGTAGATGTTGCAGATATAGGGAGGATCATCATTGAAACTGCAAAGACTGCAGCTAATAAGATTCCCAAAATTGTTTTTGTTTTAGTCATTAGTAAAAATCTCATAAATGAATATGATATATTTTGATTAAAGTATGAAGATCGCAATTCAACTGAATTTAACAAACATATCTAAAATTATGATTTTTTGGCATTTTTCCTGATTTGGATGGTTTTTTGCTCTAAATTCCAAAATGGCAGGGGGTTTTTACCCAAATTTCCGCTGATTTTATGTCATTCTATGTGATAATACCATCAAAGTTCAGACCTATCCTGCCCCTTGTGCCATTCGTTGTACTAGGTCTAGATTTCTTTCTAAAAATTTCGTTTCAACTATATACCAAAATAATTTACTATTTTTATGGCGGGATTTGTTATTGTGATGATAATAGTTGGAATATTTGCTTCAATGGGAGCTGGAATGTACATGTATTCACAATACCAAACAAACTACATCACAGCAGTAGCAGGAGATACAATTACAGTTGGACCTGTAGAATATCTCATTACATTCGAAGGAACACATAATGGAAGTGAGGAAATTAGACCTGAAAACACATTTGTAATGATTGGAATTACTGCAAAAAACATAAGTGATGAAAAAACTCTGCTGACAGGAGGACAATTCTACATAGTTGATGAAAGAGATCAAAAACACAAGGCAATATTTGGAGAAGGAGAGTTTTCTTCTAAAGATTTATTCATAGAATGGTTAGAGCCAAACAAACCAATTGAGATAACAACGCAGTTTGATATTCCGTTTGGTGAAGAAGTACAATACAAAATTATTGTAAGACCACAAAAAGAACAATCAACTGTAGATACAGCTGTTGTTTGTATAACAAATTGTTGATCGAGTATTTTATAAAATCAAAAAAAGTGTCAAATTTTCTTATAGTAAGCGTAGTTATGTGTGACTTGTACTATATAACACGCATAACTTTTGCAAAAAAGTATGGCTATTTCTAAAGCTAAAAGAGCAGCAGCGGCTCAAAAAGCAGCACGAACTCGTAAGAGAAATGCAGCAGCAAAAGCAGCAGCAGCAACAAAAGCAAAAACATCTCGCAGGAGAAAGGCAGCAGCAACTCGAAAGGGTGCAGCTCCAAAACGTAGAGCAGCTCCAAAACGTAGAGCAGCCCCAAAAAGAAAGGCAGTTAACCGTAGAGCAGCCCCAAAAAGAAAGGCAGCTAAACGTAGAGCAGCCCCAAAAAGAAAGGCAGCTAACCGTAGAGCAGCCCCAAAAAGAAAGGCAGCTAAACGTACACGATAAACTGTCTTACTTTCTTTTTTCTATTTTTTTAATTTATAATTAATTATATTTCTAAACTCGAGTTTAGAAACATTATAAATTATTACTCGTTCATCTTCAATTCAGGTAAAACAAAAACTTTGATTGGTTTGATTTTTAGAATTACTCTTTTTTCATCATCACGTTTGAATGGATAATGTTCACGATTCATGTATTGTTGTGTAAGTTTGTCTGCATGTTTGTATTCATAATCAGGAATCAACTCTTCAACAGTTCCACGAATTGTTGTCATATCAAGTGGATTGTTTTTTGATACAACAGATATCGCAACACGAGGATCACGTAAGACATTTTTGTGTTTTATTCTTCCTTCTGCAGTATTTACAAAAATATATCCATCTTCATAGTTTGCCCAAACAGGAGATACTTGTGGAGAGCCATCTTTCATGATTGTTGCAATAAACACGAGATTTTTTTCAGAAAATAGTTTTACAGACTTGTCTTGCAAAATTTTTCATTGTTATTTCTTTTCAGAATTTTCTAGTACATTTGTCATTGCTCTGTTCATAATTTCCACGACTAAATACTGTGAATATTCTTTAGATTGTTTACCTTTTGATTTGGTAGTTTTTGGCGTCAGACCTTTAATGATTTTTTCAATTTTGGTGGATGTTTTGTCAATTATTTTGGAATATTTTGAATCAAAATCTTCAGGGGTCTTAAAATCTAGTAGTTTAGTTGAAGTACCATAATATTTTTTTATAGCACCTCTTGATTCTTCAATTTTTGCAATTTCAATTAATCCAGAATTCTTAAGAATTTCCAGATGGTGACGGACTGTTGTTAATGCTTTTTTGTATCCTACCTTTTTTAGAACACTTGTTATCTGATCTGCAGAAAGTGCTTGGTGGTATAACATTTCCACAATTTTAGCTCGTGCAGGATCTTCAATTGCACGTGCATGTTCTATGCTTGTCGTAACTATACGATTTACTTTGATTTGCTTTTCCAATAATGTAGACATACTGAAATTACCTTCTTGTCTGGTCTAAAAGATCCCTATATCAGATTTTTTTGTCTAATAGCATTAATTTTTTTTTGTTTCAATAAAATTCATACTGCTATCAAAACCATACTAATTGATATAAGAAATATCGTAACGTATTCAATAATATTGATACCACTATGATGAATATTGAATCAATAGAATAATTTTGGTAGGGGTTTTAGAAATTTTCTAAAATGTCAAAAAAATTATCTCTGAAAAATTATTTCAGCAATTGCCTAACAGAACGTTATTTTGTCATTATGTCAAAAATAAAATTCGAGTTTAAAGTTAGCTTGTAGTCAACATCACGTTCACAATAATAGTTACAAAGTTTTTCCTGCAAGTTTCTCATATGCAATAACATAACGCTCTGTCATTTTTTCAATTATCTCTTGTGGAATTTTTGGAGCAACAGGTTCTTTATCGGCATTTCGTGCATCGTCAAATTGTTTTTGATATCCATTAGCAGTTAACCAATCACGCAAAAGTTGTTTGTCATATGCTTCTTGAATTTTTCCTACCTGAAAAGATTCTTTTGGCCATAAACGATACTCATCTGGACCAATCGAATCCCCCAAAGTAATTTGTCCGTCTAAAATTCCAAATTCTAATTTCAAATCTGCCAAGATAAACCCAACACCATCAGCAATTTCTGCCATTTTTTTGTAAATTTCAATCGAAGTTTTTTCTAACCATTTGTATTGTTCCTCAGTAACTAAATTCATCTCTAGTGCTTTTGATTTACTAATGGGAATATCGTGTTCTGATTTTGTGGTAGGATCAAAAATTGGTTCTGGAAGTTTTGTAGCCAATGTAGTGTCAATGCCTTCAGGTAATGTGATTTGACCATTCTTCCAACGATTTACCAAACTTCCATAGAAATAGCCCCTAACAACACACTCTATTGGAAGCATCTGCATCTTTTTTACAACAATCTCGGTATCAGATTCACGTCTGACAAAATGGTTTGGTACGGTTAACTTGTTGAACCAGAATTCTGCAAATTTACACAAAACTTCACCCTTTTGTGGGATATCTTGCTTGAATTTGACATCATAAGCAGAAACTCTATCTGAGAACTTGAAAAGAATTGTATCTTCATCTACATCATAAATGTCCTTTACTTTACCACTTGTAAGAAACTTCAAACAATCACACTGGATTTTGATATGATTTAACTGATAGTAAAAAGGTCATGAGCCCATCATGCCAACCATCTTTGGCAATTCACGGTAGGCTTTGCTTACAAAGATGTCGTTATCAGCACTGATCATCACAAACTCCATGGGGTTATCAGGGGGAGGAGAGAGTATTATTTTTTGTCCTACTTTGAGAGTTTTAAGATCAAGAGTATCTCCAGCCCCAAAGTTCACATGAATATTTGTTAGGGGTTGAGAACCGATATTTTGAATTGTTACTCTTCCCATAACAAACAGACTTTGTTTGTCTAAAATTGGATCAACAAAGATATCATATTCTTGAGTGGGAACTGATAATTTCAAAATATCACCAGTAAAAATTACAGCCACTATTGCAATTACAGTAATTCCTGCAGCAACAATTAGAGTGTACTGATTCATGGATTGTATGTTGTTTTCCTAATAATTAAGATTGATTACATGATGGAAATTGTTAGGTAATTATTACAGGTTTCATTCCAAGCCTTTTTCTAACTTAATTTTTCTAATAACATCTTTAATTAAATCATCATCTTTCTTAACTAATTCTTGCAGTTTTCTCTTATATTCTTCATCACCCCATTTTTCTAAACCAAACATTTCTTTCACTAATTTTACAATTTCAGATTTATTTCTCTGATGGTCGCGTTTCGCTATCTCATCTTCCATAACTTATCTCTAATATTCCATTATTTTAGGAATTTTAATTATCAAATCTAGTTGGTGTAGGACTTACTTTACTTCAACACCATTCCAAAAGGCTACCATTCCCTTGATCTTCATGGCAGCGTCATTTGGTTCTTCATAATACCAAGCACAATCTTTGTTAGTTTTTCCATTAACAGATATTGAATAATAGTTTGCCATTCCCTTCCAACCGCAAAGAGTTGTCTGTTCAGTTTTGTGAAAATATTCTTTTTTAATTGAATTAAATGGAAAGTAATGATTACCTTCAACTACAATTGTATCATTACTTTCAGCAATCACAACACGGTTCCAGATGGCTTGCACGATTTATTCACCTTTCATCTCTATTCTACTAAATTTGGGCTTAATTCCAAGAGAATCATAGTTGCCTGAAGAACATGTAAAGCACATGGAATCTTTTGGAATGCCAATTGCTGCTGCAAGGTTTTCAGCATCATTATACCCCAAAAAGTCTGCACCAATGCTTTGTCTTACCATTTCAGTGGTTTCTTCGGTAGTCATATCTTTTCCATTAGAAAATGTTGCAAGTTCCTCTTGTGATGGAAAATCAATTCCAGCATAACATGGAAATTTAATTGGAGGGTATGTAATGACCATACTAATTTTTTTTGCACCAGCTCTTCGAAGTGCCTTAATAATTGCCTTAGAGCTTGTACCTCTAACTAAACTATCATCAATTACAACAACATGTTTTCCTTCAATAATTTCTTTAATAGGCATAATCCACCTATTAATTTCTACTCTATCGGTTTGATGTGGTTCAATGAAACTTCGTAATGGTCCTTTCTTACTATATCTGTCTTTGAGTAAGCCTTCATCAAAGGACACGCCAAGTTCTTGTGCATATCCTAGTGCAGCAGGTCTTGCGGAGTCAGGAACTGGTATTACTAAATCTGCATCTTTAATTGGAAATTTCCTTGCCAAAAATTTACCAATGTTTTTTCTTGCAACATAGATATTGGTTCCTTCCATGTTACTTGATGGATGTGCAAAGTAAGTAAATTCAAAAGAACAATGTGCATGTGTAGATTCATCAGAGAAGCGTTCGGTCTCTAATCCATTTTTGCTTAACTTAATTAATTCACCAGGGTTCACATTTCTTTGCAGTTCAGCTCCAACTGCAGATAATGCTGAAGATTCAGATGCAACAATGTAAGTATTATCTACTTCTTTATGCCCTAAAACCATTGGACGAAATCCTTTTGGATCACGTGCAGCGTAAACAGAATTATCGTCAGAGATGAATGTAAAACAGTAAGAGCCAACCATCTCATTTTTAAGAATTGACAGTGCCTTACCCATTTGGCCGTTCTCAGAGATTAGTGCAACCAGTCTTTGTGCTGCAACAAGAGTGTCACTAGCATTTTGTGGTGTAAATGAGCAGCCCCCGACAAGGTTTGATAGTTCTTGAACATTTGTAATTGTTCCATTATGAGCAATACAGAGATCTTTCACTTTAAGGGGTTGTGCATTTTCAAGAGTACTACGTCCCATTGTGGAGTAACGTACATGTCCAATTACTGAAGGAGATTCATATTCTTCTGTAATTGTTTTAAATTCTGATGATGCCGCAGAAACTAGTCCTAATCTTTTAAGTGGGAGTTTGTTTGGAATTGCAAGGCCCCATGCTTCTTGGCCTCTATGTTGAAGTGCTCTTAATGCATCGATCACCATAGGTATTACATTAGTTCCACTCAAACTAAAGATTCCAACTACGCCACAATTTTCTTTAACCATGAAGCACCAAGTCCTTTAACGAATTTATCCAAGTCTTTTGCGCCATATCAACTCTTAGATCAATGATCGATTTTGTTCCCTTTGTAAATTGAATTTTGTCTCCCATAAACTTACCAATAAGTTTGAATGAAACTTTGTTCTTTTTGAGTATAATTTCTAGTTTTTTGAGATTTTTCTTATCTAATATTAAAAGATAACGAGAGTGACTTTCAGAAAATAAAATTCTGTCAATATCAAGTTTCTCACCAGGAACATTTTCTAATGATATTTTACAACCAATTTGATTTATCATACAAAGTTCAGATATTGCAACTGACAATCCACCCTTTGAACAATCATGTACGGATTTTAGGAGTTGACTTTGAATTACTTTCAATACAGTTTTCATGTTTTTCTTTGATTCTACAAAGTTAACAGATGGACATTTTCCTCCAACGAACTTGTGAACATATTCAAAGTATTCAGAACCACCCATCTCATCTTTGGTGTCCCCAACAATTACAAGACAATCACCTTCGGTAATCTTTTGAGGAATGAGAGGTTTTTTATCAATTAAACCCAAAACTCCAATCAGAGGAGTTGGTTTTATTGATCCTAAAGGAGTTTCATTGTACAAGCTGACCTTGCCTCCAATACAGGGAATCTTGAAATAGTTAGCAAAATCAGTTAACCCCTTTAGGGATTCTAAAAATGTCCAAAATATTTCAGGATCTTTTGGATTTCCAAATTGAAGATGATCAAGCATACCAATTGGCTTTGCTCCAGTACAGACAACATTTCTGCACGCCTCCTCAAAACAACCTATTGCGCCTTCTCTAGGATTAATGTAACACTGCTTTGGATTTCCATCAATCTTTATAGAAAGAAATTTTCCGTTATCTAGTCGTAAAACTGATGCATCATGTCCGGGTTTTATGACAGTCCTAATGCCAACCTCATGATCATATTGTCCATAAACCCAAATTTTGCTTGCTATGTTTGGTGCACCAAGGAAACTCATCATTATTTTAGAATAATCAGAAATTGATTTGAGTTTTTTTTCTTTCTCAATTGTTTTCAAATATACAGGCTTTTTTGATGGCAAATCAAGAAGGGTTACATTTACAACAACATCTGTTGGAAGATTTGCAAATGTCTTTTTGCCTTTTTTTACATGCATTTGATTATCGGATTTTATATGACCAATTACAGAACACGTAATACGGAATTTTTTACAAATTTCTTGCAGTTTTTTTAATTTAGTTTTACTTGTAATAATTAACATTCTTTCTTGTGATTCAGAGATCATTATTTCATCTGGATGCATGTTTGATTCACGTGTATGAACCATGTCAACATCCATCTCTATTCCAACTTCTAATGTGTCAACAATCTCTGAAACTGCACAAGACAAACCACCACCTCCAAGGTCTTTCATTGCATTGATTAGTTTATGATTTCTCGCTTCCAAGATTGCCTCTATGATTAATTTCTCAATAAAAGGATCTGGGATTTGAACTGCAGAGCGATCTTCTGATTCCAAAGAATCTGAAGCAAACTGAGAACCGCCCATTCCATCTCTACCCGTAGAACCTCCAAGTAGCACTACCAAATCTCCTTTCTTAGCATGATTTTTAATCAAATTTTCTTTTTTGCCAAACCCTACTGCTGCAACATCCACTAGGGCATAATTTTGATAACAGTCATCAAACTCTACTTCACCTCCAATCGTTGGAATGCCTAAACAGTTTCCATAGTCAGCAATTCCAGTAACCGCATTTTTGAAAAGCCATCTTGCTTGTTGATCTTTTTCTATATTTCCAAAACGCAATCCATTAAGGATTGCAATAGGCCGCGTCCCTGCCGATAAAATATCTCTAATTACACCACCTACACCAGTCGCAGCACCACCATATGGTTCAACAGCAGATGGATGATTATGACTTTCAATGTGTGCAGTTATAACATACCCACCCCCAACATCCAAGACACCAGAGTCATATCCTTTCTCTTGAATTACAAGAGGTCCTTTCATCGGTAGCATTTTGAGATGTTTTTTTGATGATTTGTAGGAACAATGCTCAGACCACTCTGCAGCTATAATTTGTAATTCAGTTGAAGTTGGATCTCTACCAATTTTTGATTTTAGTTCAATTAGTTCTTGAGGTTCAAGACTCAATTTACAACACCCATTTTTACCATTAGAGATTCAAAGATAAGAGAGGAGGGTTTGTTATCAACTGGATTAATTTCAGACTCAACTGCTCTTTCGGGATGTGGCATCATGCCAACAACATTTCCTGCTGGATTACAGACGCCCGCAATTCTATTTGAAGAGCCGTTTACAACTTGACTATATCTAAATACAATTTGGTTTTTTTTCTTTAATTGTTTTAGAGTATTATCATCAACATAATATCGCCCTTCACCATTTGCGATTGGAATTGGAATTTTATCATGTAGTTTGAATTGATTTGTAAATGGAGTCTTGTTGTTTTCTACAATCAAATTTGTCCATTCGCACATAAAATTTAGAGATTCGTTTTTGAGTAGAACTCCAGGAAGTAACCCGGATTCTACAAGAATTTGAAATCCATTACATACACCTAAAATTGGAATCCCTTTTTCAGCCATCTTTTGGATATCCTTAATGATTGGGCTATGAGCCGCAATTACTCCAGCTCTAAGTCGATCTCCATAAGAAAATCCGCCAGGAAGAATTACTGCATCAATATTTTTTGGAAGAGATTTCTCATGCCAATAGTATTGTGTATCAAGATTAAAGACATCAGTTAGCACATGATACATATCACGATCACAATTACTACCAGGAAAAACTACAACCCCAACCTTCACATTTGTATTTACATTTAGCGATATTTAATTTGAATTGAATCTGAAAAGTCTAGGCATCAAAAACGACTACTGATACTTTACTAACCACTGGATTGTATATTCGTAGCTCGTCACAGATCTCTTGTATTTTTGATTCAGCAGTCTTCTTGTCTTTTTCTTTAATTGTAAATTTTAACATCTTTGCAGTTTTGATTTTAGAAACTGTTTTGTGTGTTCCTTTTAAAACTAGATCATTTAGAATTGTATCCCCTTCAGGATCACTGATACCAGGTTTATTTTCTATGATTACTTGAACGTTAAAAGTTGCCATTAACAATGTTCAAATTTAAATCGAGATTAATCTATCTTCCGAATAATTTTATACATTTATGCTTATATTGAAAAACACATTAAGCATCCTAATTAAAAATAGAGTTAGTACATGAATAATTTTAGTTTTGAATTATGCTTTAAATTTCTTGAGACCTTCGCTAACAACTAAATTCAATACACGTGAGAAGCTGATAGATTTAGGGGAAGTTCTGATCATCCTTGCTTGAATATTACGAAATTTCTCAACATTGGTGGAATTCAATACAATGGTTATTCTGTCTCCCATAAACCAATTATGTCAATTTGCTATAAAAGGAAGATCACGTTTTACTATTAATTAGACAGACATTGGAATTTATATCAGAATATTTTACCTCATTACATAATGGCAAGATCTAGATATTGGAAGCTTACATCAGATGAGATGGATGGTTTTACTTATGATGAAAGTAAATTGTTAAATTGGGAAATTAAATGTTTTAGAGAGCCAGAAGTAGAGGCACAATTTATTGGAGTTTTCATGTATAAACATGGGACTGCATATGACTATGAATCAGTAAAAGGAATCTGTTATTACTATAACAATATCGATAGAGAAGAACTCCCAACAATCACTAATTTCCTTAAAGGGAAATTCAATGGTAAAAAGATGGAAAAAGGAGAAAGGATATTTCTGAAAGATTCAAAAGAAATCTATTCTAGCAAAGACATTGGAGACTTGGCAAAGGAGATGGAAACAAAATTCAACACAAAGGCTGTTATTTCTTTGGAGTTTGAGGATTTAACTATTGAACAACTCAAAGAAGCTGGACTGCCAGAGGGAAAGCTGTTACCAATTCCCGGCAAATAGATATAGCATAAAACACAAAGATCTTAGATGTCAGAGTTAGATGGTATTAATCTACATTTTGAAGAACTAAGAAAAAGATTACTGAGAATTGTGCTAGTC
>Ga0208748_1000657_pt1 | contig 17293 bp, 17 predicted proteins | sample Knorr_S7_td_Bott_FD_185599 | JGI IMG/M metagenome (GOLD analysis project Ga0208748, IMG submission 185599) | Marine microbial communities from Southern Atlantic Ocean transect - Knorr_S7_td_Bottom_ad_4513_LV_A (SPAdes) (version 2) | ecosystem: Environmental > Aquatic > Marine > Oceanic | place... | reverse complement strand
TTCGGCAGGCAATTAAAAAAGAAGTTTTTGGAACTAAGATGCGTTCAGTTATTAAAAATGCTAACGAGAACGGAGTAGCTGCTATCGTAAAACAACAATTTGAAATTGCTAAAATGATCATTGCAGCTAAGCTGGTGCCGATCATTGAGCCTGAAGTAGATATTCATTGCGAAACCAAAGCTGAGGCTGAAACGATGCTTCTTAAACATCTGATGGATCATATCGAACAGTTGTCTCCAGATCAGAAGGTTCTGCTGAAGTTGACTATTCCAAATGAAAATAATTTATTTGCACCCTGTATTAATCATCCTAATGTTATACGTGTATTTGCTCTCTCTGGAGGTTACAGCAGAGACAAGGCCAACAGCCGTTTGTCTCTAAATAAGGGCATGGTTGCAAGTTTTAACCGAGCACTTACTGAGGGCCTCTCAGCGCAACAATCAAATGAAGAGTTCAACTTAATGTTGGATTCTTCAATAGAAAGTATTTACCAGGCTTCTATTACCTAATATTGAACAAGAATTAAAGATAAAAATTATGCAGTAAATCCAGCACTTTCGGCTACTGCTCAGATTGGTGACGAAGACCGACGGAGTGAGGTTAGTACCGACTTAAACGTCCTTTCCTTTAACTTAACTCTACAGCTTAATTTTGGTTCATCCGAATAAAACGTACATCGCTTGATGTATAGCCTCAGAAACAGCACTAAGTTTCTACCATATCGGTGAAAATTCTGAGCTTTAAACTATCGAATTTGTGCGGAATCCTGAATTGCTTTTTTGAGTATCTCAAAATCAAAGTCTTGTCTTTTACAAGCATCTAGTATGATCTTTTCTTTACGAATCATGAGATCGATCGCTTTCGGAAGTTCTTCCGCAAGTTCCTTTGGAATTACAACGGCACCATGTCGGTCTGCATGGATCAGATCATTGTGCTGAACATTCATTCCAAAAATGTTTACAGGTATGCCTGTTTCTTCTATGCGCACATAAGCGTGGCCTGGTCCAATTTTTCCTGCCAGCACCTGAAATCCTGCTGCAAGCACATCAAGGTCCCGAACCGAGCCATTGGTAACCACACCAATCACACCCAGGGCATTATGAATGTTTGAATTAACCTCTCCCCAGAAAGCCCCAAATCCCGGACTTTCATCAACGTCCTGGATAACACTGATGCAAGGTCCTGTTCCGGAAGACACATATTCGTAATAAGCTAAACTTCGGTCACGTTTTGTATTTGGATCTACTTCAGAAGATGCACTGATTGTTGCTGTTCGGGCATAACCCACAATCGGAGGTAGAGTGGTATCCACACAAATCATCTGTTCAGTTGTAAAACCGCGAGTCCGGAATTTCGAATCGAGGATGTCAAGTGCATTCAGGATTGTAGGTGTATCATATTTCCTAAAAGTATTAAGCAGAAGTTTTGGGATTTGATTCATTGATTATCTATTTATAGAGTTTACTGTCAATCTTTAGTTTATACTGCAGTCCAACCACCGTCAACCTTAATGGAAGATCCGGTCACCATTTTACTCATGTCAGAGGCAAGAAACAAAACCGCGTCTGCCACATCCTCCGGCTGTCCAACGTGTCCAAGCGGGATTCGACTTAAAATATAATCTTTGAACTCCTTTTCTTCCATAAAGGGCCTTGTCAAATCTGTTTCAATGAAAGTCGGGCAAACCGTATTCACCCTGATTCCATTTTCTGCCAAATCCAAAGCCATGCTTTTGCAAAAACCTTCCATTGCATGTTTGGATGCACAGTAGACGGTCCGGTTTCGTCCTCCAACGATGCCCATCTGACTTGAGATGTGGATTATGGATCCTCTGATTCCAGACTCAACCATACCTCTTGCCACAACCTGAGCAACAAAAAAGGCTGATTTGACATTAAGGTCCATGACTTTGTCGAACCTCTCTTCAGTGACTTCACAGAAGTGTTCCGGAATGTTGTTGCCTGCGTTGTTGACAAGAATGTTAAAAGGACCTAACTTTTTCAAATTATTAACAGCTTCCATTGAGCAAATATCGGCCGCATGAACTGAGGCTTTTCCTCCGGACTTAATGATTTCATCCCTGACCTGTTCCAGCTGTTTTTCTGTCCTGGCAGTCAGCACAACTTCCGCGCCCGCAGCGGCCAGGGTTTTGGCACAAGCTTCACCGATACCTCTGCCTGCGCCTGTAACCAGAGCCCGCTGTCCCCGTAAATCGTAAACTTTTGCGGCTGTCACGCAGCGTCTCCACTATATCGTCTAACCCTGAGATCTGCCTGTTCCTGGTGTCCGGCAAATCCTTCAAGCTTACATAATCTTGAACAATATTCTCCCACCTTTACACTGGCTTCGTTACTGAGAATTTTCTGGTAGGTGCATGTTTTGAGAAATTTCCCAACCCAGAGACCTCCGGTGTATCGTGCGGCTTTTAATGTAGGCAAAGTATGGTTTGTACCTATGACCTTGTCTCCATATGAAACATTGGTACGAGGTCCAAGGAAAAGTGCGCCGTAATTTATCATGTTTTCCAGAAACCAGTCATCTTTTTTGGTCATTACCTGAACATGTTCGAAGGCGAGCTCATTTGCAATCTCAAGCATTTCATCATAAGAATCCGCTACAATAATCTGTCCGTAGTTTTTCCATGCGGGTGCTGCAGTGTCACGCGTTGAAAGATTTTTCATCTGTTTCTTTACTTCCTCCAATGTCTGCCTGGCAAGATTCATGGAATTTGTTAAAAGGACAGCAGGAGAAGTCGGACCGTGTTCGGCCTGGCCCAGCAGGTCTGTAGCACACATTTCTCCGTCAACTGTTTCATCTGCTATGACAAGAGTTTCGGTTGGTCCGGCAAAAAGATCAATACCGACTCGTCCATACAGCTGCCTCTTAGCTTCTGCTACATAGGCATTGCCCGGACCAACGAGCATGTCCACAGCACGTATGGATTCAGTTCCTAATGCCATGGCCGCGACTGCCTGGACACCTCCGATCACGAAAATATCGTCTGCTCCTCCAAGATGCTGAGCTGCAACGATGGCATCAGATGGGCGTCCCTCATAAGGGGGAGCGCAGGTAATGATTTCCTTCACCCCTGCAACTTTTGCAGTTACAACTGACATGTGAGCAGAGGCTACCATTGGGAACTTACCTCCTGGTACATAACTCCCCACACGGTTGGTAGGAATATTCCTGTGACCAAGAATCACTCCCGGAAGCGTTTCCTCTTCAACGTCTTTCATGGAATCCCGCTGAATCTGGGCGAAGTTCCTGATCTGCTCCTGTGCAAAGCAGATGTCTCCAATTGTTTGTGCATCAAGTCTATCAATACAGGATTGGATTTCTTTTTCAGAAAGCCGGAATTCATCCGGTGACCAGTTGTCAAAACGTTTCGAAAGTTCCCTGACGGCTGTGTCTCCTCGTTTGTCAATATCCTCAAGCAATTTTTCTACAGTATCACGTATTTGTTTCTGGGCTTCGTCCCGTTGTTCTTCTGAAATTGCTTCCTTTATCCAGGTTGCCATAATTCTCCTTATTTTATTGAATGATTTTTGTACTTAATTTTTAACCGGTTTATCGATGTCTTAACTCATGGAATAGCTGCTGATTTGCATCCAAAGTGAGATCTCGTCTATCGCATGATATTCCCTGACTACAAGACCTTCCTGCATTTCAGCATGAGTCATGGCCATTATTACAACAGGAGCCCCTGTTGGTTCGCCGAAACTTCCCAATCCGGTATGTTCAGCAGAAAATGACCAACGTATAGCGATTCTGTTGTTTTTGCTGCTCTCCTCATTGACTATCCAATGATGAACCCTGAAACTTCCTTTTGGGAAAGATTTAGTGTAGCCTGTGAGAAATTCAATAAGCTGATCACGGCCATAAATAACTTTCCCTTCAGGAGCATGAATCTGGCAGGCCCTGTTGTGTGATTTTTCCAGAGCGATGAATTCTGATTGCTCCCATACCGCCTGGTAAGTCTGAGCGAGATTTTTTGCTGCTCCTGAAAGTGGTCCTGAGTCAGGAGGGCCTTCCCAGCGTTTAACGTAGTCTTCAGCACTTGGAACTGCACTCCCGGTCTCCTTTAGGTTTAAAGCCAACTGCTTGCCGAATTCACGGGGTTCGAGTCCGATCTGTTTCACAATGGCAGACTGATCACGTACCATCCACTCATCAATCACCTTGTTTTCCCTGCAGATGCAATCGGCGATGACTCTGTAAGTAACTTTGGAGCCAGTTGGAGATCCGTAAAAGCCGTTTCCAAGATGTATTGCTGAACTGAGAATTCGGTGTGATGAATAGAATGTACCTGGTATGTCCTCAGACCCTATAACATCTTCTCCCAGCAACTCCCTGTCTGGAAACATCTGCAAAGTCTTGTAGGTTGAACTAATTACATCTTCAACATTGTCTGAGACACTTGTAGGGGTCTTCACAAGGGCCTTTTCACCATAATAATCTCTTATACGCTCCACTCCGCGTTCCTCCCAGATTCGATAAGTGATCTTGAGGATGTAATCTTTTAAATTCTTAAATTCTGAGTCAAATCCTTCCATTTTAATAACATTTTATTATAATTTTCATCCCTTTACTGCACCTGCAGTCAAACCGCTGACTATCTGACGCTGGAAGAACATTACCAGCACAAAAAGAGGTAAAGTTGTTGATACAACTGCAGCAACTGCGGACATAACTTCTCCTTCCTGTTGAGTTGATCCCAGGAAACTGGCAATCTTTGGTACCATTGTCTGATTTTCCTGACTTAGAAGCATTGCCGTAACCGCAAAGTCATTGTAGGCAAGGAGGAATGAGAACAAGCCAGTAGTTATGACACCAGGCCACATCACCGGAATAATAATATGCCAAAAGGCCTGAAAACGATTGCAACCATCAACCAAAGCACTTTCATCAAGTTCTTTGGGGATATTCAGAAAAAATGAGTGCAGCATCCAGAGTGTAAAGGGCTGGTTTATTGCTACCAAAACAATAATCGTTGTAGGAAGATGTCCCCAGAGGTTCCATTGGAAGAAGGGCAGCAGATATCCTGAAACCAATGTGATATGGGGCATTGCACGAAAGACCAGAGCCAGCATAAGCAGCCAGAGCGCATAACGATAGCCAGAACGGGCAAGAGCATATCCTCCAAGTGTCCCAATGGTCAGTGAACTTATTACTACAAAAAAAACAACAATTGATGTATTTATTGCTGACCGCCAGAATTCGTGCTCAATCCAGGCGCTGCTGTAACCATTTCCTGTAAAGGTACCGCCAGTCTCAGCCAGTGTACGGATCCCATAAACGGCATTTGCCCAGTCAGCCTTCGAAAAAAAATCTCCTTGTACCTTGAAAGAACCCCAAAGTGTCCACAGGAAAGGGAAAACAGCCACTATCAACCAAGTAATGACAAAAGCTGAAGAGCAAATAATAAGGGCTATTGAACGTTGGTTATATGTGTTAGTGATGTTTACCTCTTTATACTGTTTTGCTATTGAATTCTTTCCAAATCATTATCAGTACTGGAGTCAGCAGGATGGCAACTCCAATGATTGTCAGCATGGATGTTGCTGCAGCAGAACCAAACAATTGTAGAGCATCTTCACCACGCAGATCATTGAAGATGATCCATGACAAAGATGTTGCATTGGCAGAAGCATTGAATCCAACAATTGGTTCAAAAACCCGAAAATTATCCATCAGCTGTATTAAAGTGACAAAGATAATCAATGGCATAAGATATGGTATAACAACATGACGTTTTTGTTGCCAGAGTGAGGCTCCATCCAACATTGAAGCTTCCAGAGTTTCATGAGGTACTGTCTGCAAACCTGCATAGAACACTATGAAAGCAAATGGTGTTGAATGCCAGATCCCGTACACGATCAACATAATCCAAGTCAAGGCAGGAGAAGCCTTAATTGAAAGATCATTATCGTTGAAAATCCTTTGCAGTGTTGATCCTAGTATACCATCAGCATCAATCATCCAGAACAAAATTAATGATCCTATCAAGGGTGTGACTATCATCGGCAACAGGGAAAAAAAGATAGTTGGTCCTTTTAACCGACTAGCAAGAGAATTAGTGCCCAAGGCAATTAAAAAGCCCAAAACAATTACAAATGGTGTGACCACAAAGGTATAGGTAATCGTAAATGCCAATGCCTTGTAGAAAGGAAGATTCATAATGCGTGAAAAAAAATCTTTCCAGCCGGTAGCAACATTCCAAGAAGTCTTAATTTCAGCAGCAGCAAGGTGATTACGATTAGTGTATGTTTCAAATCCATTGAAGATTCCCAGGGGCTCTTTCCCTCTAAGATTTGCAGTAGCTTCAGCATCCACAGATGTCTCTTTTTTACAGCCAAATGGATCGCAAGTTTCACTAACTATTATAACTTGTTTATGTGCGATAAATAGCGACTGAGTCATAGCTGAAAAAATTGGAACTGCTATCAAGAGAATCATTGATAACAACGAAGGCAGGATGAAAAAAATGAAGGTACGATGAGGCATTCTGGTTGGGCAGGCTGAAATTTCTGAGGCCTAATATAAAAAGAATTGTGGGGGGGGCAGGAAAGGCCCCCTTCAATCAAATTCTCTCGAAAATTTTAGAGAAATCCTTTCTCTCTAGCGGAAGCAGAATAGGCTGCTTCAACATCGGCCAGAGCCTGCTGAGCACTTTCATTACCCTGCAGGAATTCTGCTAATTCAGAGCCAAGAGCGCTATGTAATAGTCCTGCATACGGCAACATGGGATATGGAGTTGCGCCAGCTGAAGCTGAAGCTGAGACTCCTGCCGCTGCTTTACCGGGAACGAAACCTTCAATAAGCCAAACAGCTGCATCGTTGTTGGCCTTGACCATATCGGTTGAAATACCATTCATCATTGCTATGAATGTTGCTTCAGCATCGTTGTCTGAAATGTTTTTTGCAATTGTAAACCCGTCCCACCATAGTGTGGTCGCCGGAGTTGAGCCACCTGCAACAGTTGGTGCACCTGCTAGTACTGTGTTGCTGGTAATATTTGCGGTTGAGCCTTTGTCATCAAGAATAGTACCTCCTCGTGTACCCCACATGGTAGCCAAAGCAAGTTTTCCTGCTTCCCACAATGCTGCAGTAGCATTTGAATCAAATGTTAGGAAATCAGGATTTGAGTATTCTGTAAGGGATTTGAGCATTTTCAGTGCTGCCACCCCTTTGGCATTGTTGACACTTGCTATTGCGGTTCCGGGCTTGAATAATTGGCCTTTGTAGCCCATATACATATTGACAAACTCTTCACCAAGGTTCCAACCCTTCTTCGTATTCAAAGCAAAAGGGTATTCCATAATGCCCTTTGCCCTAATTGCCTTTGCGGCTGACAAAACTTCTTCATATGATGTTGGAATTCCTACACTTGCTTTGTCCAGTATATCTTTACGGTAAAATAAATGCTGTGCATTAGCCATAAATGCCACAGCCATGATCTTTCCGTTAATTGTTATCAGTTGATGCTTTTTCAGTCCTCGACCGTGTTTCGCTACTAGATCGTCAAGCGGTCGAATTAATCCTTCATTCAGGAGTGGAACAATCGAGCTATTTGCAACAATTGCACTCGTAAACTCTGCTGGATTAGCAGTTAGGCCAGCAACCTGTAAGTTTCTATGCTCTTTCGTTGTGTTTTTGGTAAAGGTAACACCTCCGCCAGCGCATTTCTCAGCGGCAGAAATAACAGCGTGTATGGCAGGGAAGTCATTTGCCAAAATTCTTATTGAGCCACTAGTGATACCACAAGCAGCATAGGTTGTATGCCCTAAAAAAAACATGAATGTTGTTGCGAGGGCTATTTTATATAGTATTCTCATAATCACTCCTTTTTATGATGGGGCCTTAATTTAAGGACTATTTGCCCTGATTAATAGAAATGGAAGGTGTTAAAAAAACCATCCACGGGTTCCCCTGTAGTCTCATCCAAAGATGATTCCGAGGGTTGAACTTTTGAATTATAAATACGTATTCAATATAATGCAAGAAAATTATTGCAATAAAGAAAAATAATCTGTATTCATGGAAGATGAGGTTAAGTAATTCTCATGAATGCGTATGTACTATATGTGTATTTCTAATGTAAAATTAGTGAATCCAAAGCATAAATTTTATCACTTGAGGAATCTGAAACGGGTTCCCATTAACATAACATAAAGGCAAACTTTATATATTTTAGTCATTTTGTGTAGAAAATTTTCTTAGAATCTCGTCCGTCAGAGTCAAATCTGAATATGGACAACAATTTTCAAAAACACATTAAATACTACATGTAGTTGAATCCAGATAGATTGCCTGAACAATCATGAAATTGAAGGTATGGGTGCCTTTTTCAGTAAAAGTTTTCGCTGGATGGGTAACGCTGGGAGCGGCTTAAAGAAAGGTTTCAAGGAGTTTCAGGATAATTGGCAGCGGCCATTTCAAAAGGCTTTCTCCTATAAGGTTTGCTTAGATGAAGCCCGCTTGGCAGAGGGAGAGTGGATGGCTTCTTTCGGTAGCCGGGAAGCCTCCCATAGTGGGTAATTTTATAGGGAATGCTCTGACCGGAAAGCGTGTCAAAATTAGATACATGGATTTTTGGAAGGTCCAGTACGGTAAGATTGCAAATAACTGGGTGATGGTGGACTTTCCCCACGTTATGCGTCAGTTAGGGGTAGATCCCTTCAATGGGTATGGCTGGGAGATTTTGACTGAGGTGAAGAATAGTCTCTTTAGTTTTATTAATTCAATAACAGCATGCAATACTGCTAAAGGCGTAACTTGACCTGAAAAGTAGAGGAGTGACTTTGGATAGGCACAGCAAGCATAAAAAACTGATTGCCACCTTGAGGGCGACAATGTATGATTTCAGCGAAAGTAAGGTGCGTAAAGTTCTAAAGGGGTTGCTTACTCCCGAGACCATGGTGCGTTTTTGCCATCCAATAGGTGTGATGATGGGGGCGGATAATTTCTACATTGATGTCTACAAGCCACTTCTTGTGGCTCTGCCAGATCTAGAGCGGCGTGACTATATCGTGATGGCCGGACCAACTCAGGAATGTGCCGATTGGGTAGGTTGCTGTGGTTATTACACCGGCACATTCAGTGAACCATGGCTTGATATTCCACCAACAGGACATCAGGTTGCTATGCGATTTCATGAGTTCTACCGTCTTGAAGAAGGTAGGGTGACTGAGGTTCAAGCGCTATGGGACATCCCTGAGGTTATGCTACAGGCAGGAGCCTGGCCCATGGCTCCTAGCCTTGGACGTGAGTGGCAGGTCCCTGGTCCTGCCACACAGGATGGACTTGTGCCTGGGCCTTACAATGAGTCCAGAGGCTCTGCAACTTGCCAGCACATCATTAACATGCTGACCGCAATGAATCGTCACCCATCTCAGGGTGACCCGGAGGTGATGGAACTGGAAAAGTACTGGCATCCTAAAATGAACTGGTATGGTCCCTCAGGCATAGGCACTGGTCGTGGAATACTTGGTTTCCGTAATTGGCATCAAATTCCTTTTCTTGCTGCCATGCCAGACCGGGGACAAGATGTCGATCAGATTACAAATCATTTTTTTGGTGATGGCGATTATGCTGCGGTCACTGGCTGGCCCAATATGATTCAGACTCTTTCCGATGGAGGTTGGATGGGCATTGCCCCCGCGGGCAAGAGGATTTCCTTGCGCAGTCTCGATTTCTGGAGGCTTGAAAAGGGACTGATCCGTGAGAACTGGGTACTGGTTGATCTGCTTGATGTCTATGACCAGATCGGGGTCGATGTCTTTGCCCGTATTCGGGAGTTCAACAAGGTACGTAGCGGATTTGACCCTGAAACAGGTGTTGCACTGAGATGAATGTTAGGTATGAGTGACTATCAAGAACAAAAAGCACTGGTTCTGGAATACTACAAGGAAATTGAAGCAGCCAATACAGATAGTGTTGGAAAGGTCATCAGTCAGTTTACCAAACCCGACTTTCAATGGTACGGTGTCTATCCGTTTAACGAACAACATGGTGGGGATGCGGTTGCTGAAGCCTTCTGGCGGCCTTTCCTCACTGCCTGGTCTAAAGTGCAGCGTCGCCAAGATGTATTTCTATCAGGCACCAGTGAGATTGACAATACTGACTGGGTGATAAGCATGGGGCACTTCATGGGCCTTGCGGATAAAAGCTGGATGGGCCTTCCTGCCAACCGCAAAATGACTTTTCTACGTTATGCTGATTTCAATTGCATTGAAGATGGTAAAATTGTAAGAAGCAGTTTTTTCTGTGATCTCATTGGAGTCATGCACCAGTTGGACGTAAACCCTTTACCGCCTCAAACAGGAGCTTCGTGTATTTACCCCGGACCAAGAACCCATGATGGATTATTGCTTGATCCTCAAGATCCTTGTGAATCTGAAAAAACACTTGACCTGGTAAACCGGATGATAGGAGATCTGACTGAGCTTAACAAAAGTGGAGAGGACGCCCCTCCGCCTGAGTTGCTGGCAAGGACCTGGCGTGACGATATGATCTGGTATGGTCCCGCTGGTATAGGAGCAACATATACCATTCCACGTTACCAGGAACAGCATCAGTATCCCTTCAGAAGAGGGCTCAAAGGCAAGGTGTTCCATGGTCACATCTGTCGTTTTGCAGAGGGCAACTACGCTGGTTTTTTTGGATGGCCGAACCTGACCAACACTCCAATTGGTGGCTTTCTGGGATTGCCTGCAAGTAATATTTCTGCCGATATGAGGGTCGTGGATATCTACCGCCGGCAAGGCAACAAACTGGCGGAAAACTGGGTTTTGATTGACTTGCCCTGGTGGTTGAAGCAACAGGGGCTAGACATTTTCGATCGTAACAGTGAAATCATCAGTACATGAATCAATCTGCAAAAAATTGGTCATGATGGAAGAGAAGTTCTGTAGATACGGATGATCTGCAAGGATTTATTGTCGATCTTGTACTCGTTCCAAAACCATTCCTAGAATAGCTAGCAACTCGTTTCGAAACATCACATTCACAATGAATAATGAAAAAGTAAAAAAATTATTGACGAATTTTTTTACAGGTCTGGTCTGATAAAATTTATTGAAGTTGGATTGAACCATATCAGTGGAAATTTATTTTTAAATCACACGGTTTCTTGATTCAACTTCTTGCGAGATAACCCAGCCCTGCGAGAGTCCACTTGGTATTCGTGCGGAACTCCGGATTACTAGTTCACCCGTAATTACTTCATGACGAGGAGGTTTTTCTGGAATTTTGATACGTGAAATCAGGTCCTCCACAGAACCATCAATCATATTATGAATAGGCTGACGAACAGTAGTCAGGTTGAAACTGGGCCATGAGGCCATAGGTATATCGTCAAAACCGATGATTGATACATCGTCGGGAATTTTCAAACCCAGGCCACTTCGTGCGGCATCAATCGCACCAAAGGCCATGATGTCGTTAGAGCAGAAAATAGCGTCTGTTGGATCCGGTCTATCCATTAAGCGAATAGCAGCAGTATAGGCATCATTGTAGTTGTAATTACCAACTTCCCTTAGTGTCTCTACGCCATTTTTATTCATAATTTCCATAAATCCCGTTTCCCTGTCGATGCTCGTAGAAGTGTCTTCACTGCCTGCAAGATATGCCGGGCGTTTGTGCCCTGAGTCTAGAAATAGTTGACCCACCATGCTTCCACCGTTAACGTTGTCACAGCAGAACCAACTGGCATTTGATTCTGGTATGTAACGGTTAAAAAGGGTAACAGGTGTTCCCCAGCGCTCACACTCATATGCCATTGCCGAACTCAATGTGGCAGCAGTGATTAAAATGCCGTCTACCTGGTATTCAAGTAACTGTGGCAGGATGTCGTCCAAGCTCTGATCTCGATGTACTACAAACAACATCACTTTCTGACCATTCTCCTGAAATTTCCTGCTCAAAAGATCCAATACTTCAGGGTAAAATGGATTGGTAGTTATGTTCGAGATGATGATGCCGACCATGTTTGATCTCCGCGTGATAAGGCTGCGAGCCACGGCGTTTGGTTGATAGCCCAGTTTTTTTGCCGACTCCAAAACCTTTCGACGGGTTTTTTGGGAAACCGGGCTTTCTGAAAAAAATGAACGCGAAACCGTTGATTGAGAAACTCCCGCCAGTTTGGCTACCTGGATGGAAGTAATATTAGTACTTTTCTTCATGATTGGGTATGAAATTTAAGATAAGTGATACCAAGTGAACAAAATTCGTAGGGAATCAAATGTTTTAATGATTGATTGCTTACGTATGCAATAATATATCATGTAAGGTATTGAATCAAGTTGTAATTAATTTTCACTAAGTGACTAATAACTTTGAATTAATTGATTATACTAGATTTTGTAATGAAAATAATTTACAATTGCATTAGTATGCAATATTATGAATAATTTCGAAATCAATATAAATCGATGATTGAAGTCATAAAATAATAACACAGCTTTTATATTTTAGATGATTCCGATGAAACTTTTTGACGCACACCACCACCTCTGGAACCTACAGGTTCTGGAGTACAAATGGCTGAAGCAAATCGGGGTGCCGAAACCATTCGGCGATCCGACACCGATTCAAAAGGACTACCTTACGAAAAATTTTCTGAACGATGTTGCTGAAGCTGCAGACATCGAATTAGCCGGGTCCGTTCACATTCAGGTCGATGGTGCACTTTTTGATCCGGTCACGGAAACCAGTTGGCTAAGTAAGCCGGATCCTTCTGGAATACCGTCGGCTATTGTCGGCTTCGTAAATCTCACCAAAGAAGATGCCGAAGCGGTCCTCAAACGCCATCTCTCCTTTCCTAAATTCCGTGGAGTACGCCAGATCATTGGTATGCTGGAGCAACGTCCGGATCTTTCCTTCACCTCAGAACACCTGCTTCGAAATCCACAGTGGCAAGAAAACTTTGTGCTGTTGGAAAAGCACCAGCTCAGTTTCGAACTCCAGCTCTACCCGGAACAGATGACAGAATCAGCTGATTTTCTGAGTGGGTTCCCAGAAGTTCCCGTCGTCATCGACCACGCAGGTTGCCCTTACGATCAAAGCGAATCTGGACTTCAATTGTGGCGGGAAGGCCTGGCTAGTCTGGCAGAGTTGCCTAACCTCCACATTAAACTCTCCGGTTTTGGTATGTATGACAAAGACTGGTCTTCAGGGTCTGCTCAAGTTTTGTTCGAAACGATCCTGGAGTTGTTTGGACCGAAGCGCATCATGTGGGGCAGCAATTTTCCAGTTGACAGGCTAATGAAACCATATAATTTCTGCGTTGAACAACTTCTACAATGGATCTCTCCACTTCCATTAGAAGATCAGCGTCTAATCGCTTCAGAAACCGCAAAGAAATTCTATCGTATAGTTGAAAGATCGTAATAATTAACTATTGAAAATTTTTAAGAATTGATCATAATGATGTTCACTGACAGAGAAGATATAATTATACAATGATTAACAGAAATAATCTTTTGGATCCCTGAATTATTTAGCTCATTTAAAACTCCAAAAAAACTAACTATGAAATTAAGCAAAGATAGAATCCTGACTACCCACGTTGGTAGCCTTCCCCGTTCCGAAAAGGTGTTTAAACTCATTTTCGCAAAGGAGGATGGAAAAAATATAGACAAAAAAGAATATGACGAAGTTATTGCTGAGGCTGTTAAAACAGTGGTAAAAAAACAAGAGGAAGTAGGAGTAGATGTTGTAAGTGATGGAGAGCAAAGTAAGATCAGTTATGCCACATATATCAAAGACCGTTTGAATGGATTTGAGGGGGACAGTCCTCGACAAACTCCAAAAGATCTTGAAGAATTCCCAACATTTTCCTCGAGAGCATCAAAATCCGGAGGTGTTCCAACATATACCCGTCCACGTTGTACTGGGCCAGTTACAATAAAGGACATGAAACCACTTGAAATCGATCTCGTAAATTTACGAAAGGCACTTGATGGGATTAGTATCTCTGAAGCTTTCATGAACGCTGCTTCACCAGGTGTGATCGCTCTATTCCAGCCAAATGAATATTATCCTGATCACAAAAGCTACCTCTATGCTTTAGCAGATTCAATGAAAACCGAATATGAAGGTATTGTGAAAGCGGGCTTTTTAATTCAGATTGATAGCCCTGATCTGGCTCTTGGACGTCATGTGCTTTTCAAGGACAAAAGTGACAAAAAGTTCCTTTCTATGATTCAACTCCACATCGAAGCCCTAAATCATGCACTTGAAAAAATACCCTCAGAAAAAATTCGTCTGCATGTCTGCTGGGGTAACTATCAGGGGCCTCACCACTGTGATATCGAGATGAAGAAAATTCTTCCTACAGTACTTAAAGCCAAACCTCAGGCTCTTTCATTTGAAGGATCTAACCCACGACACAGTCACGAGTGGACTGTTTTCAGAGATATAAAAATTCCTGAGGAGAAGATTTTGATTCCAGGTGTAATAGATTCGACAACCAACTTTGTAGAGCACCCTGAACTGGTTTCAGAACGAATTTGTCGATTTGCAGATATTGTTGGAAGAAACAGGGTAATTGCTGGCTCTGACTGTGGATTTTCTACGTTCGCAGGTTTTGGAACAGTCGATGCTGACATAACCTATGCAAAACTTTCATCGCTGGCAAAAGGAGCAGAAATAGCTTCAAAAAAACTTTGGTAAAACTTTTTCAGCAAGGTGTGATATTAAAAAAACACAACACAGGCCACTTAACAAATTTTTGAAACTTTTTTCTTCACCAAAAAATAATAAAATTTTATGTCATCTATGAAAACACTTGAAACTATGGGAAAAAGACTGGTTCGTAGGAGTGAAATGGTTCCCTGTAAAAGTGCCTTTATTGATGCTCATACTCCTGGGAGTCATCTCAAGGATAACTTTAGTATTATTGGGCCAGGTGTAACAGAAAATAAAGAACAGTTCATCAATATACGCGAACCACATGGATTCAACATCGGAGCAGCGGGTCAGCCACCTCACATCAAAAACTCACTACATAGCCACTTCACAGCTGAGGTGTTCATCATTCATGAAGGAACTTTCGAAATTTACTGGGGGTTGAAGGCTAAAAACCGGGCTACTCTGTCTGAGGGAGACGTAGTTTCTATACCAACAAATTGTTTTCGCGGATTTGAAAACATAGGTGATAAATATGGATTCATGTTCGCAATTCTTGGAGGAGATGATACAGGCGGTGTTGAATGGGCTCCTCAAATATTCGAAGAAGCTGAAGATCATGGGCTAGTATTGCTTGAAGATTTTGGAGTATGGGATACCAATAAGCATCCCATTCCAAAAGATGCAAAATCAGTTAGACCTATGAGTCATGAAAAAGCCGCAACTTATGAGAACTACTCTACTGATGAGATGGAACTACGAATATGTCGCTCAGACTCTCTTAAACCATTAAAAAATCATCCTTTAAAACTTGGAGAATACGGCTCAATTCAACTACATCGTTTAATAGGAAAAAAAGAAGCTAATATTCCTGGTGGAGATGGATTCGAATTATTACTCTCCGTCGCCAAACCAGGAGGAGGATTTAAAACGTTTAGTAGACCTGAAAAAGAAGTCCTAATCTGTTATGAAGGAATCTGGAAAGTCGATTGGACTGGTGAGGGAGAAAGAGGAAGTTTTTTGCTCAATGCCGGTGATTTGTTTTCAGTACCTGATCACTTTGAAAGGTCAATGGAATGTGTTGGGAAAAATGAGGGGTCACTATACTCTGTCATAAATGAAAATACACCGAAAGATCCCAGTTGGGCTAACTGATTTTATAACCCTTTGTCTATTTTCTTGCGGTCTGCACTTAGCCCATAATTAATTCATACTAAATTTTGATGTGAAACATTTTACTTCTAATCTAAATGTGGGACAATATTTTGGAAGGTAATTGAAAATCCATCTCCGATTACAAAACCTTCAAACTTCTCAGATAATGATTGTTCTGGCGGTCCAGATAATTCTCTGAGTTGTGAATCTTCAAACCAAATTAGGTTCAGCAAGGCAATTGCTTTTTTAGCTGAAGATCTGTTTTTATTTTTAATTTCGATTTTTAAAAAATTTTCCCAAATATTATTTGCTTCTACATTTTCGCCTTTTTCAACTAACCATCTGGCCATAATTTTGAGTAAAAATAATCTTGATCTCTGAATCCGTAAGCGATTCTTTATCTTGGTTTTTATTTTGTTGTTTGTACCTTCCATGGTTCCAGTAGAGAAACGATCGCAAAATTGGATGATGAGTAGGTGTTTCACTTGGGTTCCTATTCGTGATTTAGGAGAACCCAATATATAACATCAATCGGTTTGTTTTACAAGAATTGGGAAGATTGTGGAGGGTGTCTGACTGTGAAGAATTAGTGGGGGTTACTCACAGGAGATGATTGTATATTCTGTAAATGTTTTAATCTTCTGTTTTCCAGCCCGCCTTAACCAGTCCTTCGATGATGGGGTCCACCAGTGCAGAGTTTGGGACGAAGATGCGACGGTAGTCGTCACGGACCTTGAGGTTGGGACGCAGAGTAAGGTAGCTGTCCAGTGCCGCCTTGGCCTCCGGACCACGTTCCAAGTGTCCCAGCACCGCTGCACGAAAGCCCAAATGATGTCCTACGTCTGGATGCCGAAGCAACGCCTTGTCAATCGCCTCAAGCGCCTCTTCATACTTCTCCTGTCCCAGGCAGGCAAAGTAAAGCACCCCATGAAAGTGCATCAAATCCTGATCAGCCGGGCTGAGTTCAAATGCCTTGAGGATGGAGCTTTCACCTTGTTGATATTCTCCGGAATGGACTTCGGCTAACCCCAGCCACAAGTGACTCATAGCGAAACTTGGATTGAACTGCACCGCACGCTGGGCATGATCCAATGCTGTGGGATGGATCCCACGAAAGAAATAGGTTATTCCAATGCCCAATTGTGCCAGAGGGTTCTCTGGATTCAATGCTTCGGCCTTTCGGCCATGAAATAGCATCTCATCCAGCGTCTTTTCTGGGTCTTTTGAGATGCGTTGTACTAAATGGGAAGCACCTAAAATGGCAAGATAGGCATGTGAATCTGAGAGGGTCGGGTCCAACTCTATAGCATTCTCAAAGTGCAGGCGGGCCTGTGTGAGTCCGGGGTCTTCGTAGTCTGTGGGCTGGCGTTCATAATAACAGCGCAGCCCTTTGCAGATAGTGATGGCCGTACGAGCCATAGATATCGGCGAATTCGAAATGGCTTGCCGCCGGTAGAACCACGTCGCAATAGGCCATGGAATCCGTCATCACCACGTCGGCACCCGCAAT
>Ga0208748_1000640_pt1 | contig 17607 bp, 17 predicted proteins | sample Knorr_S7_td_Bott_FD_185599 | JGI IMG/M metagenome (GOLD analysis project Ga0208748, IMG submission 185599) | Marine microbial communities from Southern Atlantic Ocean transect - Knorr_S7_td_Bottom_ad_4513_LV_A (SPAdes) (version 2) | ecosystem: Environmental > Aquatic > Marine > Oceanic | place... | reverse complement strand
CATACATTACTCTTTCCACCACTTCAGGTACAGTCGGCTCAATCAGTACTTCTGGCATTACAAACTGGGAATATTGTGTAATCAATTGTACAGGTTTTACGGAAACAGGAGCATACGGTTTTAATATTCATGGTCTCTATAGAAATGTGATCAGCGCTAATTGGATGCTCACCGAATCACCAGGTGAACGCAAAACTGCCACGATGTCAGTCAAACTGCTCAGCCGTCCTGAAAGCGATGTGCAGGTTATTTTGAGCAGTTCGGATGAGTCGGAGGCCACCATAGATAAGAAGTTATTGATTTTTTCCCCAACTAACTGGAACCGTATTCAGACACTGACAATTACCGGTGCAGATGATGATATAGTTGATAACGATATCCGTGTGCGTATTGTGGGCTACACTAATTCTTTTGATGCAAATTATGCTTCAACTAGTGCCATAAGGTCCCATGCATTCAAGTATACTTTCACCAATATCAACGATGACCTCCAGAAGGGAAGGAGCCCAATAGTGCAAATTGGCGCTGATCAAAAAGTAAATGAAAAGACACGGGTAGTTCTTGACGGTTCTGCTTCTTATGATCCAGATGCTACAGGACGCATTATTTCATACAAATGGAATTATGTTGGTCAGCGAACTGACGTGAACATTACACGTGATAGCGAGAGTATTGCATATTTTTCCGCACCGGACATTGATAACACAACCGTCGTTTTATTATTTGGACTTGAGGTAATAGATGATGAAAAGACCGCTGCCTATGGCGCAACTTCAGTTACAATTGTGCCCGTCAGGGAGATTCCAGCAGCAGGAAGTGCTGTTGGATCAATTAAACCCAAACTTTCAAGAGACATTACTTTGGATGAAGAAACTACCAATTCCGATGGTTCCAAAACTCTAATACTGATTTCCGGAACAACCGAACTTGACATGTACTTGAAAAAAGACGGAACGGCTGTCTGTAAAGTAACGACCGAAGACGGAACAGAAACCATGTGTAACATTTCGCTTAGAACAGAAGTCAACATAAACCCCAATGCTTCATGCAGCATTGCAAAGACTCTTGACAGTGGAGCACAGGCTTACACAAAGTGCAACGCGGATGGAGAAATTTCAGCTGGAATTGCAGGAACAAATTTAAAAGCACTAAAGGGTTCAACAGTGGATATAGAAAGCAATGGAACAATTATCATCACTCTACCTGACGGTTCCACTTGTACGATCGAGCTGGATGGTTACCTTGAATGTGAGATGAACACGAGTGGTGATTCCGTAAGGACGGCAAATGCTTCTGGCAACAGCAAATCAAGTTTAAGTACAGATGCAGGCCTGGCAGTGGCAATTGATACCAGTAACGGCGTGACCGCCAGCATGGCAGTTACAGGCGGAACACTTACCGCCAGTCTTGCAAATGATGGAACCTCATCGACCAGTTATGAAACCCTTACCCTCAAAACCACATTCAGTTCCTCAACCGGCATGGATCTGCAGGTCAAGAGCGGGAAAGTGGTCAGTACTTCATCTTCGGAAACAGGAACTGATGGTGTGAGTCGTACAGTCATCAGTACTACCAGCAGCACTAATACTACTATTCAGGTGCAGGGTACGGGTGTTTTAGACAGTACTCTGGGGGCAGCTACCGGATCAACGATTACGCTCAGCAAAAATCGCACGATAACATCTACTTTTGCACCAAGCACCAGTATGTCCAGCAGTGTAACTGTAAACAGCGAAGGCTTGATGACTCCAACAATCACTACGGTTTCCACGAACGCGAAGCAGATTCTTCCAGAAGTTGGTGCCGGCGGAACCGTCAGTCAGGAATCAGGTAAGATGGTCGTTACTATTCCTTTGACTACTTCCGGAAGTTCGCGAAATATCTCAAATATAAGTTCTTCATTCCGGACTTCTCAACGTGGAGGTGTAACTTCGGAATTTGCGACTACCGGTCAGTGGATCGGGGTTGACACAATATCAGGTAAACCTGTTTATGTCCAGTCTGCTTCTTCGGGCGCAACTCTTGTGCTGGAAAATGCTTACGACAACACGACTAATGTAAGCTTGTCTTCCGGATCGGCGGAATATCGAATTGGCAACTCACTACAAGGTGCTTTGAGTGGCACTTTACCTGTAAGTAGCACACCTGCTTCTGTGACAATGAGCGGTTCGCGAAATCTGGTTTCACTTCCGGCTTATACCACAATTGCCCCAGCCAGTTTTGAAAGTCAATTTAGTGCCTACAAAGCGGTTTGGGTACACCGAAGTGGCGCTTGGCAATTTTACACAAGCAGTGACAACAAGACTGTTTACACTGACAAAGGCTATACGGAACTAGTTTCAAGCATTGAATCCGGAGAAGGTTTTTGGGTGGAGTTGAATTCGCCGGTCAATCCCACAAATTTCGAAATCGCAAATTATGGTGGATATTCCGCGTTAGCGCAATTAAGCAGCATGACTTCCGAGTGGAATTTAGTAGGCACCGTAAAAAAGATTACGGTTGAAGAAATTACACAGGCTGCAAATTTTGATCAAACTTCAGAAGATGAATCCAACACTTTGGGATTCCTCGAAAATTCCGGAGGAAACGGGCCTCCTTCCGGTATGCAAATTTCAAATTATGAATTTGAAATTGCAGCAAATGAGTTTGGACAATCTTCACGGATTACGCTTTTGTTGGCAATACTGATTTTAGTATCAGCAAGTTTGATGTGGTATCAAAGATTTTTAATGGAAAGAAACGGATCACATTCAGCAAAATCACGTCTGCGGAGGCCTGCATTGCAAATTGCTTTTGCGGCAGGAATGATTATGCTGGCCGTGGCCTGCGCACCTCCGCAGAGTGATTCAACATCTTCTACTTTTGACTTTGCCGGTTCGTACGACCGTGTACACTCAGTTTGGAAGTGGGATGATGTGAACAGCAAGTGGCTGGCCTATTCTCCAAAAACTTCTATTGCCCAGGAATTGGTGACTCAGGGTTACAGTACATTCAGCACAGTTGAGAAAGGCCAGGGATATTGGGTGCGTCTCAGTGCCAGCGGTGTACCAACCAGTCTCTCATTTGCGGAACCTCCTGCATTTTGAGCTTTATGTTATTCAAAGCTCCGGGCTTATGCAGAATGCGGAAACGAAAATTCGCATGCTCATTTTGCCTAAATTTACTATTTTTACTGCACGTTTTCGGCACAGGTTTCCATGGAGTTTTGCTCGCGGAAGAAAAAGCGCTGCTTGACTTCACTGATAACGATTCTCGTGGAGGATGGCTCAGCGGTGACCTGATTTTTACTGTTCCTGAAGAAGGAAGCTCTGCTGAAAAATCGGAAAAAATTTCCAAATTTGTATTGAGTTGGGGGAACAATCCTCATCAGCGTTTGGGAATGTTTCTACCGATTGTGACTTTGCGGGCAGGCGAATCCGGAAGCAGGACACGAATCAAATTTAACAATACTCGTGTTCCTTCGGGCGCAACCCACTTTTTACTCTATTCCCGTAATCAAAATGATGAAGATACTGAAGTATTTAGTCTTACTTTGGTTGACAAAGGAGTTCCCGGCAGTAAGCCGCAGGAAATTGATTTTGAACAAACTGGAAAGGAAGGGAATCGGGTTCAAGGTGAAATCCGTATAACTCCCGCCTGGGATGAGAGGGACTTGAGTCATTATGCTGTTTACTGGGGTGAAAATTCCGAAACAGTTTTGAGGTCGCAGCCGCCTGTTACTGTGATTGAAAAAAAATCCTGGTATGGAAATTTAGTATCCCAACTTCAAGCTCCTTGGAAATTAAACACAGTAACAGAGGAAATCGATATTCTATTACCTCTGGAGGCTACTCATTTGCTTGTCTTCAGTAGGAATGCAGAAGGGCAAATGAATCAAGGTGTTGCTGTTGAACTGGAAGGTGTCCAAACTAAAGAAAAAATGCGGTCCCAAAAAATGCTGCTCAGTAAAAAATCTACTCCTTCCGGAATGATTGCTGGAGAAGTGACTCTTGTCCGGAACAATACTGAAACAGACTCAAGTCACTATTTGTTTTTTTGGGGAAAAGACATAAAAACACGTTTGGAAAATTTGCCGCCGCTGACACAGTTTGAAGTGAAAAAAATTCAGGATGGTCTGACTGTAAAGGAAATACAAGTTTCTACTCTGACTATGATGGATCAAAAACTGCAGGTATCGCCTGTAAAAGATGCAGGTCGTGAGTTAAAATATGAGTTTCCAACAAACACTTTTATCCCTGAAGACGCAACGTATATACTTGCTTTTACTCAACAAAAATTCTGGTTCCAGGATGATGCGGAACGCAAACTGAAAGGTCCGGTTGCAAGTGTCTCAATACTTGATCCGGATGGCATAAAGAAAAAAGATGCAATAAAAAGTAAGATCAAATCTAGCTTAAAAAACTTTTCTATTACACAATTTAAAAAGGATTCTGAAAATACAGAAGGAAAAAAAGATAATCTTAACAGTTTGATTCAAAAGAAGGAAACAAGGGAAAAGAAAAACAGGAAGGCTCCGGAATGGCGGATTTCGGAATATCGTGGTTTGGGATTAGGACTTTCTTTTTCCGGATTGAATGGGATTGTCACATTTTATGATTACAACCTGGACGATAATCAGCAACTTCACTATTCGCTGGAGCTCACAGGTCCGCAAGTTGGCAGCACTTTCCGAGCTCTGCGGTTGGCAGAAGAAAGCACTGATATGCAGAGCATCACAAAAAGCGGTTCCGGAAATTCGCTGGAAATTAACCGGACTTTGCTTTCCACGACTTACCGCTGGTTTGTGGATGATTCTCTTATTTGGGGAATTACAGAAGGATTTTTTTATGGAGCAGGAGGCGGCTTTGGTTACACGACTTTAAAATATCAAGGTAGAGATACAAGCGCCTCCGCCACTATCTCTGATGATACAGAAAGCTTTAACTCAACTGCCACCGATTATCAACACTCCGCTAAAGCAATGGGATTATTTGCGGTACTTGATGCAGGTTGGCAGGGACTGGAAAACTACTATTTCCAAATTGTGCTACAGCCATCAATTTATTTTTATTATAAAGACGGTTTTCAAGAAACAAGTATTCCAGTCAATCCAAATCAGCGTTCGACTGTCAAAGATCGTTGGTCGAGAGCACAGAATCTTACACGATTAATGTTAGGATTTGGTATATTTTTTTAAAAAAACAATGATTTACTTTTCAACCAAAAACAGGAAGATAGTATTACTGCTGGCAGTATTATTTTCAGTAGTTTTTCCGCAATCGATTACTGCGGAAGAAAAAACGCTGGATATTCAATCGACCGCAGTGCGCTATGTTTTCACTCAAAGTGTTGAGCGAATTCTGCATCCATGGTTACAGGAAGAAGTAGCAAATTTATGGTTTGAAAGTGAAATTCCGAAATCATGTCACATCTGCGACAATGTCTATCGTTATCCCATAGACAATGGTTCTGTGGTCACACGTGGTGTCCAGAATATGATAAATCGAAAAAGGCTGGCTACAATTCTGGAAGTTCAGGAATTTTTGACAGTGATTGTCAGGCAATCAGGTGAGGTGCTGAGTGTTGAAGCGTCACTGCACAATCTTGTTAAGGAAGAGCCGCTTTGGGCTAAAGTATTTGAATGGTCTAAACCCTGGAGTTTGTGGTAAGAAAATATGTGGAAGACATTTGAAACGCGGATTTTCGGAGACTCCGCAAGGCTCAACAATCATTCATCTTGAACTGATTCGCTAAAAACAGTCAAAAAAGAATAATCATTGCCCAAGGGGCATTAAGCAGATTCAACTCGCAGAAGAGAGAATTTGCAATCTTACTTTTGTTGGATACAAGCCAGGATTTGGAATCTGGCGCACGTTAATATAACGGCGTGTTCCTGTCAATGAAAAGCTCTGAACTTCGTAGCAACGGTTATCGTAGTCAAAGAATACCTCCTCCCGGATGGACTTTGTTAATTTTTTCTTCAGCTCTAACTCCAATCCATGGTGCAGGCCGAATAATCCAAAAATTCGTACCGGCATAACTTGTCCTGTTTTAATCATTTATATTCAGTCGTAATTCTAAACACACCTCTCTGCTAAAGTTCAGACGATTCGTCTCTGAATCTCTTTTGTTTGGAAAATTTCCTATAGACAGCGAGTATCATTTTTTATTTCTTGCAATACAAGAACTGTGCAACAAGATATCTTCAAAGTGGAAGATACTGCTAATTTATTCTTATGTCAAGTAAAAAAAGTATTTTTATTTTTTGTCTGTTTGAACTTAATTCTAAAAACAAATTTGCTTCCTATATTTATTGTTGATTCGTCACAATATCGATGCTGACTTTTAATGTTTCAACTTGATAATGAAAAGTGTCATCGCCTTTGAATCTTGCTCCATTATTGTAAAAAACAAGAGGATTGCATGCTGAGCTTGTTTGGTTTACTATTGATAACGATTTCAATCCAAGAAACTCTGAGTAGATGAAAAACAATTCCCGTCTTTTAACTAATTTTGCAATATTACTTGTTATTTGTATGGGCTCGCTGTTGTTATATGTCTGGACACATTATGATGATTTACGCTCAGAGCAGGCCTACCGCCAAATGTGGTATTTGAATAATAAATATTAAAAAAAGTGGTCAAGTTACATTTATTTATCAAAGAAAATTATGGAAATTAAACTAAGAAAAGCAGACCCTGATCAACTAAAAATTCCTCCTGAGACCATGTCCGGAGTTGTTTTTGGAACGCAATTTACGGATCACATGTTTTGTATGGAATGGGAAGATGGGAAAGGCTGGCATAATGCGGAGATTAAACCTTACGGTCCGCTGTTGATGGAACCTTCCGCGATGGTTTTGCATTATGCGCAAATGGCTTTTGAAGGTCTTAAAGCATACCAGACTGATTCCGGAGAGCACGTACTGTTTCGTCCGCGAGAAAACTTTAAACGCATGAACCGCACGGCCCAGCGAATGTGTCTTCCGGAACTGGATATAGAAGAAGTCCTGGCTGCACTGAAGCAATTGTTGTGTTTAGACTCCGGATGGGTTCCGCACGAATCCGGAACTTCGCTTTATATTCGTCCGACCATTGTGGCGACTGAGGAAGCAATCGGATTGAAAGTTTCTTCTAAATATTTATTTTTCATCATTATGAGTCCGGTTGGCCCCTATTATTCGCAGGGATTTTATCCGGTAAAAATTATGGTTACAGATAAATATGTTCGTGCTGTTCCCGGAGGCGTCGGCTACGCTAAAACAGGAGGAAATTACGCGGCCAGTATCTTAGCAGAAAAAGAGGCCAAAGAAATGGGTTACACACAAGTACTTTGGCTGGATGCGGTTGAGAGGCGTTACATAGAAGAAGTTGGTGCGATGAATATCTTTTTCGTGATCAATGGCGAACTTGTGACGCCACAGTTGACGGGCTCGATTTTGCCTGGAATAACACGAATGTCAGTTTTGGAACTCGGAAAACATTGGGGATTGAAAGTTGCAGAAAGGCGAATTTCTATAGACGAAGTTTTGACTGGAATTAAAGATGGTTCGGTGACAGAAGTTTTTGGTGCAGGTACGGCGGCAGTTATTTCTCCAGTAGGTGTTTTGAGTTACAAAGGAGATGAATGTCAAGTTGGTAATGGTAAAACAGGTTCACTTGCAACCCGCTTTTATGAGCATCTGACTGGAATCCAGTATGGCAAAGAAGCGGACCCGTTTGGCTGGGTTGAACCTTTTTAACTGAATTAAACGGGACCTGAATCTAAATTGAACTTGGAGCTTGAATTACTGACTGTTACCATTTTTGCGTCTGCGGTTCTGCATATCCATGCGGAATATAAGGGTATTCGAAGGCGAGTTTACTTTCTCAAACCGTTAACGATGTTGCTGATTGTCGTCATGGGTTTGAGTTTGCTTCCGGTAAATATTGGCTGGTACCACTTAGCTTTGCTGATTGGACTGTTGTTTTCAATTGGCGGAGATGTCGCTTTGATGTGGCCTTCGGATAAATTTCTGCTGGGGCTGGTCAGTTTTCTGACAGGACATGTTTTCTATATTTCAGGACTGCTTTCAGGAATAGAATTTTCCCTTAGCTGGTACGTCTGGACACCGTTATTATTTTTCGGCAGCATAATGTTTTTGGGACTGCGTTCCGGACTGGGTAAAATGCAGGTGCCGGTACTGGTTTACATTCTGGTAATTCTGATTATGAGCGGAGTGGCATTGGAGCGGCATTTTCAGTTGGCTCTTCCGCAAACATTATTTGCCGCATGCGGAGCAGGTTTATTCTTGCTTTCAGACACGCTGCTGGCCTGGAATCGTTTTCGGGTGAAATTCAAATCCGCGCAAGTATTAATTTTAAGCACTTACTATGCGGCACAGTGGGCGCTGGCGATGTCATTGAGTCAACCGCTTGCTTTTCGATTGAGCTGATTATTTTAAACCATGCAAAATCTATTTAAAAATTATCTTATTCTCCTCAGAAATTTACGCGAGAAAACCCCCCTTTTATTTGTCATGCACGTTTTTTTTGTGGGTGCGGCTGTACTGACATTATTGCTGGTTTTGCTCTCAAGTGGACTGCGTTTGCTGGGTTGAAGTTTTTTATTTTTGCGCTTCTTTGCGCACCCATGAGTCTGATTCTGATTTCAGGAAACTTTTAAAACGCGGTGCGTCAAGGGTTCGCATCGCACGGGCAGCTGAAATCCTGACCTGCGCGTTACGGTGTTTCAACAAATGTGCGGCCAACTGAGTTACTCTCTGAGGATCAGTTTTGGAGAAACCTCTTTTGAAAGCTTCAAATCCACGCCGGGACAGTGCCGCAAAGGATTTTTCCGCGGTAAGCTCCAAAAAGTCCGCAGTCATTTTTGTGGGAAACAAGGCCAAAGCTTCGACTGCTCTAAAACGAAGATAGTTGACCAAAGCTGTATCTCCGGCAATTTCGATCAGCACGCTGTCTGTTCCAACTTCCAGGGATTGAAATGCTTCTGAGTCCAGTTTCCAGTGACGTCCTTCCAGCAGTTCCATAACCTGAGCCTTGTCCGGAGCGGCAACTGCGATTCCTACAAAGTTCCAGATAATAATACAAACGATTAAAAGATGCTTCATGATCCTCCTTTTCTTACAGTGTTGTGTTGCATAATGGGTAAAAATTTACTTTGCAATTGGTGAATATTTCAAAACCTGCTGCTGATAACTGGAAAGTGTTTCCTGTTTTTTTCCGGCAGATCTGGAAGATGAAGACCAGGCAGTCCAGAACATCACATTTTCCGCACCGTAGCCCTCGCATTCCTCCGCGGACATTTGCCCGTTACTGTCATTATCCCGGCTACTTTTGGGACATTCCGCAGTGTCGGATATAATATCAAACTCTGTTCCGTCTTGTCCGGTTGTATGAAACAACCCAAGCTGGTGTCCCATTTCGTGAGCAGCAGTTTCTCCAAGCAGCTGTGAATCCAGCGTGGTTCCAGTTGCATGCGCAGTGAGACTGTTCAGCACTCCGTTCCAGGAATTGGCAATACCCATTGAGCCCGGAATTCCTGCTGCATTTCCCAATACTCCAGACCAGCTTCCGGAATAGTCCTCAATAAAAAACAAATTGACTGCAGAGGCACTTCCCTGTGAAACAAGAGCGGAAGTTGTTGAATCGGTGAAAGTTCCGGATATTGCCGCATATTGAGAGTCGCTGATTGTGATAGTGCTGTTAATGGTTAGTGTGATTCCATTTGTAGAATAGATTCCGGACATTACACTCAATGTAGCGGTCAGATCACCTGCAGCCCAGGTTGTACCGGTGATGTAGGGCTGAACAACTATTGTTGTAGAAGTTGGAGTGGATCTGGAGCGCAGTGCCAATTTAACACGGTCGTTATTGTAGGCTTTGAACGTCCAAGTACCTGCTTTTGCACTGAAGCTGGGCGACTGCGGTACAAGAACATTGGCATAACCGCTACCTCCAAGGCTTCCACTTGCAACGCCGTTCAAATTTGGTGTTGAAGAAGAACTCAAAATATCTGTTCCATCAGGGTCAGACAATGAATAGAACGCAACCGAGGCATTGTTATCCTTGTGTGTAGACAATAAAAAAGAAATTCCATCTGAAGGCACTACAAAAGATCCTGTAAAATATCCGTCTCCACTATTTGTTTGAGTGATTTCTGACACAGTAAAAGGAGAAGTAGAATTGTCAGCAGTACTTGTGGCTGAAGAGCTGCTCTCTTTTTTAGAGCATCCACTGCCTATCAGCAGAGACGCAGTAAGTAGAATGAAGGCGGCATGGCAGAGATTCAGTTTTATTTTCATGAGTTATTCAATTTATTATTTTCTTTGAATCTCAGTCTGCCTGATACGCCCAATTGGACTGACTACTACTTTAGTGCTGTAATCATCAGTTTCCAGCGTGATGGTGCCGGCCGCGGCAAATCCAAATGCGCTGAATGAAGGCCAGCGGGTGGCGTTGATAGAGGTATTTTCCGGAATTTTTTCCTGTAATATTGTGTCATAATTACCGGCACTTTTGCGCTGCAGCAACAGATTTCCGGATTCACTTTTCAAGCGGTGAGATCTATGCTGAGTCAGTGCCAGCCACTGTGCCTGCCGCAGAGTGTTTTTGAATAGATCAACCGTGTTTACAAACTCAGCCCTGTCCAGAAGAGGAAACAGGGAAACGGAAAGCAAGCCTGTAAGAATTCCCATGATTGTGATGGAAATCAAAATTTCGTATAAAGTAAATCCGCCGGATTTTTTGTCAGTACGCATGTGGATCAATAAATACCTTGAACAAAGTCAGGAATAATATTTTAATGTCAAACCAGATTGACCAGCGCTCGATGTAGTACAAATCACATTCGATACGTTTTTCAAGTGATGTATTACCGCGCCAGCCGTTGATTTGTGCCCAGCCGGTGATGCCTGCTTTGACCTTGTGCCGAAGCATGTAATGTGGAATTTGGCTTTTAAATTGTTCAATAAATACAGGACGCTCAGGTCTGGGTCCGACCAAACTCATTTCGCCCTTAAAGACATTGAAAAGCTGGGGCAATTCATCCAAGCTATATTTACGCAGAAAGATTCCAAATTTTGTACGACGCTCGTCGTTTTCGCTGGCCCAGACAGCACCGGTTTGTAACTCCGCGTCCGAATGCATGGAACGAAATTTTAGGGCATTAAAAGTACGGCCATCAAGCCCCATTCGTTCCTGACCATAAAGAGCTGGTCCTGATGAAGTGAGTTTAATCAGCAGTGCTATCACCATCATCACAGGTGCAAAAAGCACAATTGCGAAAAAAGCTCCGGAAATGTCCAGCAGACGCTTAAGAACTTGATTCCAGCCAGTCATTGGACTTTGCACGATGGTAACAATCGGCATGTCATCAAATGACTCCACTTCTGTGTGCAGTGTTCGGAAAGTTCCCAAGTCAGGAATAATCCGCACATCAACCCATTGCTCAGCCAGCAGTTCTTTCAGTACCGGAAGATAGTGCTGTTCTTCCGGAGAGAGAGCAATAAAAACTTGATCAATTTGTTGTGCCTGAATAATCTGGTTCAGCTGATCAATTCCTCCCAGTCTGGGTATATTTTGTGGAATTTCTGAGTTTTGCTTAGCCTTTGTTTCTATCACTCCTTTGAGAACAATTCCCAGAGATTTGAGTCGTAGGAGGCGTTCAATAAATTTGTTTGCGGAGACACCGTTTCCTATCAGCAAAACACGTTCAACATGTGCGCCTCTGGCGTGCAACCAATGTAAAGATCCTCTTGTAATGAGTCGTGAAAAAAATAGTAAAATCAATAAACAAATAAGAAAATAGAGGGTGTGAACACGAGAAAAAGAAAATTCTCGATAGAAAAACGCGGTGACCAAAGTCAGCAATAATAAGGTGAATGTTCCGCGCAAAAGATGGTAAAATTCTTGGGGTGGATGGACAACTTTATGCAGACGATAAACTCCGCTTAAAGAGAAAACGAAACCAGTTAAAATGGCCACAAAGAAGGCCGCTTTCAAGTATTCAGCATGTGTGGGAATCATCGAGGCCGGGGGGAGATCAATCCAGAAGAATCGGAGCTGATATGCAAGTTCCCATGCGGCAAATGCTAAAGACATGTCTATCAGTCTTAAAACTGAAGCAAAAACCTGAGTGTGCCTTTTCAACATGCACTTCCTCTAAACGAAGATGCAGAGGCAAAGTAAGCTTGGGGTTTGTAGTTTATTTTAATCAATTTATTTAGATAATTATGAAAGAATTTCATCCGAGTCATATCCGACTTTTGGTTTTTGATCTAGACAGCCTGACAGTTAAATTTGATCAGGAGGCATGGGATAAATTTCGTCAGTTTTTAGGTGTTTTTGCTGATCGTGATTTTGAGACTGTGCTCATTGCAGAGTCTATCCAAGCTTCTGAATGGAACTCATACGCAAATCTTTCAGTCATTCAAAGCACCGGTACAGAAGCATTTAAAAATAATTCTTCTCTGTCAGGTGAAAACGTATTTTGGTTTTCCGAACATCCGGATTTGCAAATAAAATTAGCAACATCTACCAAAAATTTTGCAGGAAGCATTGGCCAAACTGCGAAAAACGGTGGCCTTCAGTATCAACATTTATACGATATGCTGCAAATATTTCATCCGAGTAAAATAACTGCCGAAGATTTATCTGCAACTCTTTTTAATTTAAAGCAGAACTCAGAGCAGGTTCCATTGATGCTCGGCATAGGAGGCCCTGACGAATGCGGACATTCTTTTTTTGTCGGCGAACTAATCGATTCCCTTGAAGATCAAGGATTGCTCGTTTCAAGCCTGGATTTGTCTCAAGTTTTAGGAACAGAATTTCAACAACATGACAATTCAGGAACATTGTCTGCTTCTTCTTTCTGGCGCTCCGAAAAAATCCGGAACTGGGTTATTGAAGATGTTTTGCGTCCCTACAGTCTGGGGCAACAAGTTTACTTCGAAAATCCTCCTGAAAATATTAAGGATTATGAAATATGCACATTCCCTTTTTTTCTTGCTCCGGAAATGATTTTACTGGTTTGGGGAACAACGCTTTTCCTGCCTGAATTTGAAAAATTAATAGATTTGCGATTCTTACTTGAACTTTCAGTAAAAACCGCGGCAGCCCGTTTGTTTGGCCTTGATGATCGTGAAAATTTTGACCAATCATTTATAGAGACATATCAGCAGAAAGAAGGCAAATATTACGCAGACTATCTTACACAATATGATGTGCAAAACAAAATTGATTACAGGATAAATTTCGAAAACTTTAACGCTTTCCGTAGAAAAGAATAGATTTAACCTCCCTCAAAACGCCCTAAATCTTCCTTGATCTTTCGTTCCTCTTCAGCTGTCAGTTGAGCTAGTTCCTCATTTTCTGGATTGTTTGTCCTGCGCTTAGCCCGCAAGAAGACCACAAAAAGTCCAATCACTATCCCGGCGCCAGGAAGTATCCAGAGCAACAAATTGAAGCCCTGCTTTGTTGGCGAACGTAAAATCCACTCTCCATAACGCTTCACAAAATATGCTATTATTTCTTCATCAGATTTGCCATTTTTCATCAGTTCACGAATTTTATCTTTTATACTATTTGAAAATCCAGCTTCCGAATCTTTGACAGACAAACCCTGACAAGTTGGGCAGCGTAATTCGTCAGAGAGTTTTCTGAAGCGAGCAGAGAACTTTTCGCCTTCTTCTGCTAAACTGACACTAAGCGTTCCACTTAAAATGATTAAAGTTATAATTACAGTAATGAATCTGAAGTTAAACATAAAAAAGTAGTTTGTTTTGAATTAAGCGCGGAATATCTGTATTTTGCATAAAAAGGGAGAAAAGATAGTGTGTGTCTAATTTCTCAATCCTTTTAGTTTATCTTTCTCTCAAAAAGGATGCAATGTAAAACAGGAAATGAATGTTTTATGTTCGAAAAATTAGACAGATATTTGAGTCCTTAACAAATTAATAGCTTTGTATCATTCGAAAAATGATTATTATCTTGTGAATCTGTTATTTAAATTGTCTAATGCTTTGTGTGGTAGATTTATGAGTTGATTTGAATGCAATTGTGCTTTTTACTAAATTTGAAACTGGAGTGAAATTTGTTTGGAAATAACAAAAAAGCATCCTACAAGGGCACTGCGCCAACTTATGTGGGAAAAGGCATGCGGATCGAAGGCAAAATCTGTGGGATGCGTCCTATTTGGATTGATGGTGATGTTCAAGGTACAATTGACATTGCCAGCGAGGTGATAATTGGAGAACCCGCAATAATTGATGCAACAATTCGTGCGTCAACAATAAAAATAAACGGTCATGTTAAAGGAGAATTATTTGCATCCAAAAGGATTGAAATAATGTCTAAAGGCCGTGTAAAGGGAAGTGTCACAAATCTTGCGGGATGTTTAATTATTCACGATGGGGGAGTTGTCGAGGGAGTTTGTTCAATTGCAACTGAAGAAAAAATGAAAAGTTTGCTGCCACAGGAGTTTCCCAAATTGCTGACGGATAAAACGGCCTCGTCTGTCAAGGAAATTCAAGCCCCGGAAAACAAAGTCAAATCTTCTGCTCAACCAACTGAAAAATCAACTGAAAATTCTATAAATTGAAGTTCATTCTTTTTCAGATTTAGAGTTTTCTTTGTAATGCAACGGAACTTTATTTGAAGTTCCACGATTGTTGGCGATTACTCTTGTTGGACGAAATGCGGGAAAAATCTTTCTGATACTTTCTGTTGTCTGAATGGGCTTAGCAGGGATAATAAGAGAGAATGCTTTGCGATCTACTTCAAAATGTATTGATTGCACAGAATCCTGTATTGTCGCAAAATCCAAAGTCAAATTTGCCCAATTCCCTTGAACCTCAACGTGTTTCCCTGTTTTCAGTAGTCTCTCCTTTTCAACTATTTTAGTATCAGTTGCCAGCCACTGTTTGAGCTGCTTAAAACGTTCAGTCGCGGTTAAGGAAGTTTCACGTTTCAGGTAAACTTTTAGTACAGGAGTTCTGGTCAACTTTCCCGGATGCATTGTTAACGAACTCAAAGCTTCGTCGTGGAAAGCAATGCGGCAACAAAATTTGCCACTCAACCGGCTGTTTTGTTCGTCAATAAAAATAGTTGTTTCAGCAGCAGATTGGGTACTGTTGATTACAAAATCATTCCAAAAATATCTTGTTTCCAATTCTGGTGCAAGAAACTGAACCTTCACAACATCTGCATGAATTGTATGTCCTGCTTTAAAAACCTGCAGCACGGGTTTTAAATATAAGGAAGACTGACTGATGGAGGTTGCAAGCCGCTGTAGATCGAGCGGCCAAAACCCAATTTCCAGAGTGCTTCTGCATTCGTGACTGGCCTGTATTATTGTGTTAAAACCACGTCTAATAGAACTTGGAGTACCGATCAAGATAATTTTTTTCCAACCGGACCATATTTCACGTTCCACAAGTTTCTCCAGTGGAGTGTCGCCGGTTGTGAAGAAAAATTCATGGGGCACCAACTGCTCCATGATACTCAGTCCATGACGTTTCCAGAACAAAGAAATTCCAGGATGAGAATAGCTGTCCAGAATCAGATGCATTGGATGTTTCATAACACTTCAGTGTGTGATTAAAAGATAATTAGCATGGCCGGAATGTCATAATTGTTTCAATTCCTGCAGTGCATGCTGGGTTTTAATTATGAGGTCTTCCTGCGAACCTTCATTCTTCAAAACGACATCAGCATAGGCTAATCGATCATCTGGAGAAAGTTGTGATTCGATACGTGCCTGGGCTTCTGTTTTGTTCAGACCATCACGTTCTTGCAATCTCAGCATTGCGATTTCCGGAACCAGCGTCACTACCCAAATATGTTGGCAAACCTTATGCCAATTTGCTTCAATTAAAATGGCCGCCTCCAAAAAAACTATTTTGCGGACACAGTCGGAGACCAATTTTTCATATTCTTTTTGTATCATGTCGGCAATAATTGGATGAGATATTTCATTCAGCCGCTTCAGTTTTTGCGGATCTAAAAATACTATTTTTCCCAGTGCCGGACGATTTACAGTACCTTCCGGATGCAAAATTCCTTTACCAAATGTTTCCACGACTTTTTTGTAACCGTGGGTTCCAGGCTCCAGGACTCGGTGTCCCAGCTTATCGGCATCGATAATCGAATAACCATTGTCGCGGAGATAGCGGATTACTGTGCTTTTTCCGGAGGCAATTCCGCCTGTAAGGCCAACAAGAATTGATTCTGTTTCAGTTGAATTCATAATGCTTTGATCATCTAAAGATAGTTGTGGGCTAAAAAAGGCTTTGTTGTCTTCTTTCGGCCTTTTACTTGTCAGCATAAAGCTAACACGGTGTTAGATCAAGACACGAATCTTAAGTTAAAAACAAAAATAGTATTGACAATTATTCTCAATTATATGAGATTCAGGCTGTGAAAACAAAATTTAAAAATTGGCCGATTAACTTTCAGTGCTTTTTTGGCCAATCTTGATGCACGGATTTTAACCAAGGAGAAAATATGCAAGCTACTGAAAATACTGCTACTCGTGTTGATTCGGCAGCAGATGTTTTGTCAGGAAAACTGAAAGATATTTTGGACAATAAGGAAAAAGGAGTGATTCAAGTTGACAGCGATTGTCTTGTTGTCGTGGCAGCTAGAAAAATGCGTGACAATAAGGTAGGAGCTGTGATGGTTGTGGAAAATGATTCTTTGGCCGGAATTTTTACCGAACGAGACTTGATGAGCCGTGTTGTCGCTGCCGGGCTGGATCCTGAAAAAGCACAAGTTTCTGAAGCAATGACCTCATCAATTGCCACAGTTCCACCGGAAACATCAATCCGAGAAGCGGCAAATATCATGTCGCAAAACCGAATCCGGCACCTTCCTGTGCTTCAAGATGGGAAGTTGTACGGTGTTATTTCGACAGGTGATATTCTTGCCTGGAAGCTGCGGGAACAGGAATTTACTTTGCACCAGCTAGAGGATTATTTTTTTAAATCCTAACTTTTTGATTTACTGCCAAACTTCTGCGGGGACAAAGCTACCCAGTTTAATCGTCCCCAATCTTCCCTTTCCGTCTTCACTGTTCCCAAGTGATTTTGATTTTCCGGTTTGGGTATATTTAGTTAAAGTCTGAATTAGATTTGCGGATCTCATTCGGAAATATTAGTAATCATCAAACCACTTCTTTCAATCTGCCTGTCACCAGTTTGTGGAGTGTTTCGGATATATAAGTCTGATATGGAATTCCTTCTTTTGCCGCACGTTTCTGAAGACGCACAAGGTCACGAGATGAGATTCTGATGTTGATACGCTTATCCTTCAGCAGTGTTTGACGTGCTACATCCTCAAGCTATTGTTTTTCTTTTTTAAGTTTGGGAATTTGTTTGAATTTTCCTTTCTCAAAATCATCAAGTATCTGCTGTTCTTCTTGATCCAATACCTCAATATTCTTCATGAAATATACTCCCGTGTTGCTTTTCAGCTGGGAATGATGGTTTTCAAAAATCTCGTGCCTTTTTAACAATCCGCTACATTAGCTGTTAGCCGATTCAACTTATTGACACTTCAAGTTTTCTACCAAGTGCAACAGCAGCCTTTTCCAAAGTTGATAATCGGATATCTTCTGCATGATTTTCTATG
>Ga0208748_1000634_pt1 | contig 17665 bp, 23 predicted proteins | sample Knorr_S7_td_Bott_FD_185599 | JGI IMG/M metagenome (GOLD analysis project Ga0208748, IMG submission 185599) | Marine microbial communities from Southern Atlantic Ocean transect - Knorr_S7_td_Bottom_ad_4513_LV_A (SPAdes) (version 2) | ecosystem: Environmental > Aquatic > Marine > Oceanic | place... | reverse complement strand
CCATAGAGTAGCGACGAGACCCGGTCATGCGAGGAGCGCCAGACAATCAGTCTTCCATGTTCAGCTATGTCTCTCTGGAAGACAGAATCCCAAAAAGTCATCCGAACTTTTTCCGCGATGACCGCGTTGAACCCGTACTCAAATCTCCATGCGAGTTCGCCTTGTCCTCACGAAAAAATCCAATTAATCAGAGCTTCCCTATTAGTCACCCATCTTGACCAACTGCGTACCGAAGTTTTCGCCGGACAGGACCCTTATCAGTGCAGCCGGTAAATTCTCTACACCATGCAATAGGTCTTCTGAATAAACCAGGCTTCCAGCCTTAACCAACTCGCCAAGTCGGCGGTACGCCTCTTTAAATCTGTTAGCATAATTAAATACATAGAAACCCTGCATGGTGGCGCCTTTGTACACCAGGTTGAAATAGTTAGACGGTCCATACCAGTTTGCGTCTCCTTCATATTGAGAGGTGGCACCGCATAAAACCACCCGGGCTCCTTGCGCGATATTGTTAAGTGCAGCGTCGAGTATTCCCCCACCAACATTATCAAAATAAATGTCGATGCCCTTCGGGCAGAGCTGCTTGAGGCGCTCATCAACATCTTCTGACCGGTAGTTAATTGCGCCATCTATACCCAACTCATCCACCAACCACCTGCACTTCTTTTCACTTCCGGCCGTTCCAATGACTTTACATCCAGAAAGTTTGGCCAGCTGACAAACGATAGCGCCCACCGTTCCTGCTGCGGCTGACACAAACATCACGTCGCCAATGCGCGGTTTAGCTAGATCGTAAACCCCAAAATAAGCGGTCGCACCACTGGCACCCATAATGTGCATATTGGCTGTCAAAGGTTGCCCTGCTCTTGGTTCGATTTTTTCAATGGGTAGTGATCTACCATCACTGACAGCATATTCCTGCCAGCCGAATGGGCCAGAGACACGATCACCTTCTACGAAACCTGAATGCTTCGATTCCACCACAACACCCTGGCCTGAACCTCGCATCAGCGCACCAATGGGCAAGACATTGCCGGTTATACCGCCTGTACCAATCGCCATCCGCAGGGGTGGCGAAACCACCATTGCCGTCGTTCGGATAAGACACTCACCATCTTGCAGCTCAGGCACATCTTCATACTGCAATTCAAAGTTGTCTTCTGAGACTTCAGCTTCAGGATAAGACCGAACCAGCCATCGGCCGTTTTTCATATTTGAGGACATGTTTTACTCCAGGTCGTGTGATGCCACAATTGGACAACATGCTACCCGGATGGTGGATCGGGTCAACTCGACCGGGGCGAGTCCCGGCCCGGTTAATCATTAGCAACAAAAAACTGGATTTCTTTTACAGAAGTTCTTTCCCCCAGGGATCGCCTGCCCTAGAATGCCGCGCACCTCACCCCGGGCCATCCCTTTGAGCCAATCTGACTTCTCGACCCTAAAGCTTCTGCCTGCCTTACTGGCTAACCTTGAATCGCTGGGCTACCACGACATGACACCTATACAGGCTGCAAGCTTGCCGGTCATTCTGGATGGCAAAGACGTTATCGCACAGGCCAAAACAGGTTCAGGCAAGACGGCCGCATTCGGTCTTGGTTTGTTGCACAAACTCAATGTCGGGCAGTTTCGAGTTCAGACACTGGTGTTGTGCCCGACCCGGGAACTGGCAGATCAGGTGGCAAAAGAAATCCGCAGACTGGCTCGCGGCATTCACAACATCAAAGTACTCACCTTGTGTGGTGGGACGCCGTTTGGCCCGCAAATCGGTTCACTGGAACACGGGGCTCACATTGTGGTCGGTACGCCAGGCCGGATTGAAGAGCATCTGCGGAAAAAGACCCTCGGCCTGCAACACCTGACGACTTTCGTGCTTGATGAAGCGGATCGAATGCTCGATATGGGCTTTCAACCTGTCGTCGACACTATCATTGAATATCTACCACGCCATCGACAAACCTTGCTGTTCAGTGCGACCTTCCCTTACGAAATCGATCAGTTGTCCCGACGAACCATGCAACATCCCACACGAATTGAAATCGATTCTGTTCATGATGAATCGAGCATCAAGCAATATCTCTACAAGATCACAGGTAACCAAGAGCGAACACTCGCTTTGCGATTGTTGTTGCTACACCATCAACCAGAATCTGCACTGGTCTTCTGCACCACCAAACTGCAAACGGAAGAAGTTGCAAAAGAGCTCCGCGATCACGGATTCCACGCACAATCGATCAACGGTGATCTTGAACAACGTGACCGTGATATAAGACTCACGAAGTTTTCAAACAAAAGCTCATCGGTTTTGGTCGCGACAGACGTCGCCGCAAGAGGGCTGGATATTGAATCCCTGGATCTGGTCATCAACTATTACATCCCTCGAGATATGGAAATTTACACGCATCGCGTGGGCCGAACAGGCCGCGCTGGCAATAAAGGCCTTGCCTGTTCTCTCTATGCCGACAAGGAAAGCGACAAGATCAGCATGCTCAAAGCCTACCTGGAACACTCAATACAGGAAGAGGCGCTACCGGCAAAAAGCCTGCTCAAATTGCGCCCACAGAAACCTCCCATGGTGACCTTGCAGCTCGACGGCGGGAAGAAGCAGAAAGTTCGCCCTGGCGATATTCTGGGCGCCCTAACAGGTAACAATGGAATCGACGGATCGGATGTCGGTAAAATTAGTATTGCGGATCAGTCCGCCTGTATCGCTGTCGACAGAAATGTGGAAAGACAAGCGCTGAACATACTGGGCAAAGGTAAGGTGAAGGGCCGTTCATTTCGAGTCCGAAAAGTATAATTATTCCGGCCAGTGTTCTGGGCGATCTCTTCGAAGACCCACGACACGGCTTACGCAAAGCGTAAACGTGGCGCACCCTTGCAGGTCGTTTATGGCTCATGTTCTGGGCCGATCTCCTCAAAAACCCAGGCAGCTGCAGTCTTTTTATTTAACGCACCACTCTGGACCCGATCCTTCCGGGATTCGTTCATTACCTCAATGGCGGTTTTGCCTTCCATTGCTTCCGTTTCATATAATGCCAGGTACGGTAACGGGCATTCGCACCCTGCCTGATCAACCAGCTTGAAGCGTTGGGCAGATTTCCAGCCAGTCGTCTCTAATACTTCGCCAAGATGCTGGTCTTCATAATATCGATTGAATTCATTTTCCTCGCCTTCAGTGGGTTCAGTCAGTACCAGAACGATTTGCTTTTTTGCCATCGAATTGCTCCAGGATAAAAAACGTCACCTTATCAAGAAACCCCGTTTCGGTTTGTCCAAATGACAAATCCTTACCGATAAGAAAACCTTGCAAATCATGTAATCACTGTATACATTGAATCATTCAAACGTTCGTTTGAACGATTTTGGAGAATTGATGCCTGATCTCGCTACCAACACAACCTCATCGGACACCCGGGAAAAAATCCTGGATGCGGCCGAGAACCTCTTTGTAGAACACGGCTTCGCGGCAACTTCAATGAGAGCAATAGCGCAGACAGCGGCGGTCAATCTGGCCGCTACCAACTACCATTTTGGGTCCAAGAAAGGGCTCCTGGCGGCAGTATTTCAACGACGAGTCCGCCCAATTAACGAGCGAAGGCTATCTTTATTAAAGGGATTGGAAGAGAGTAATCGCTCACTAACACTTAGGTCCATCCTGGAAGCATTCTTTGCTCCACTGAATGAGAATGCCTACGCAGACAAGGTGCCAGCGCTGATCGGACGCATATTGGCTGAACCTGAATCAATCACCAAACCCATCATGGATGAGACTTTCAGCGAGACTGCCAGCACCTTTCAGCGAGCCTTGAAGACCGTCTTACCAGAGGTCTCCGATGAGGATCTCCGCTGGCGATTCCATTTCATGGTGGGGTCAATGATCCAGATACTTCAATTCCAGTCTCCCCTCGGAACTGAATCTACACAGCAAACATTCATTGAAGGCATGAACCAACTTATCGAATTCTCGATCGCCGGTTTAGAGCAGGCTAATAACAGGCAGTCACATGATTAAACGTTTTCTATACCCAATAGTTATAATAGTTGTTGGATTCGGCCTGGCAGGGATTATCGCCACTACTGGGCCGAAACTGGAGCAACAACCGCCTCCGTCTAGAGCACCACTGGTCAGAACGTGGAAAGCCCATAGCCAAACCGTACAGTTGTCTTCGATTACCTATGGGACCGTAATGCCGCGGACCGAAAGCGATCTCATCCCGGAGGTTTCAGGTCGGATCATCAGTATCTCACCGGCCATGGTGTCTGGTGGCTTTTTCAGAAAGGATGAGTTGTTACTGAAAATTGACCCACTCGACTATGAGGTTGCACTGGAGCAGGCCCGGGCCGGGCTTGCTTCAGCCCGTAGCGAACTCACCAATGCGAACCGGGCTCACGATCGGCAACTGGACCTGGCTAAGCGCCAATCAGCAAGCCAATCACAGCAGGATGATGCGCTCAACCGTCTACATTTCGCGCAGGCGTCATTGCGAGAAGCAAGAGCCAGACTATCCCTCGCTGAAAGAGACATTGCAAGAACCAGTATCTCTGCGCCCTACGATGGGCGAGTGCGATCTGAACGGGTGGATGTCGGCCAGTTCGTCACCCGCGGCTCACCGATTGCCAACCTCTATGCAACTGATGTCGCCGAGGTTCGATTACCCATTCACGATGAAGAGCTCGCCTATCTAAAATTGCCTCTAAATGGCGAGGAGTCAACACACCATCCCACAGTTATTCTACGAGCCCGGTTCGCTGGTGAAGATCATACCTGGGAAGGCCAGGTGGTCAGAACAGAAGGCGAATTGGACCCGCAAACCCGGATGGTTAACGTCATTGTTCAGGTCGACGCCCCCTACGAACTATCTGGCAATCGCCCACCCCTTGCCGTGGGTTTGTTCGTTCAGGCAGAGATTATCGGCAACAGGGTAGACCATGTATTCGTTCTGCCAAGATCTGCATTGCAGGCTAATGAACAAGTGTATGTGATCAGCAACGAAAATCGTCTGCAATTTCGTGATGTCGAGATTATTCGAATCGTGGCCGAAGACGTTTACATTACAGGGGGTTTAACTGCTGGTGAATCAATTTGTCTATCAACCATAGACCATGCCATTGAGGGGATGCTGGTCAGACCAGTGATCGAAAATGAAGGGTTCGCCTCATCATGAAACCCATCATTGCCTGGTTTGCCAATAACCACGTTGCCGCCAATTTGATGATGGGCCTGATTATTTTGGCAGGTCTGGTGGCACTGCCCAGCATGCCGAAAAAGTCCTTCCCCGATATCGACATCCCGGTCATTAGCATTACGGTCCCCTATCTTGGCGCTGCCCCGGAAGAAGTCGAGGAAGGTGTGTGTATTCGAATCGAAGAAGAACTCGAAGGTATAGAAGGCGTAAAACAGATACGTTCAAACGCTAACGAGGGTATGTGTACTGTATCCGTTGAATTGTACGAGAGTGCAGATCAATCGAAGGCGCTTGACGAAGTAAAAAATCGTGTCGACTCCATCGATACTTTCCCCGAAGAAACCGAAAAGCCCATCACCAACCTGATCACTAATATCAGGACTGTTCTGGATATTGCCATTACCGGTCCGGAAGACGAACGCGCACTGAAGGAGCTTGCACAACAGATTCGGGATGATATTACCAAGCTCAAGAATGTTACCCAGGCGTCAGTCAGCAATTCAAAGCCCTATGAAATATCAATTGAGGTTTCCGAAGCATCGCTCCGACGCAATAATCTGACATTTGACGACGTCGCCAATGCAGTACGCTCGGGATCACTGGACCTGCCGGGCGGTTCGATCAAGACCGAAGCCGGTGAAATCCTGCTTCGCACCAAGGGCCAGGCTTACTGGGGCCATGAATTTGAAAACCTTGTTGTCACGAAACGTGCAGACGGTACACGTCTATATCTGAAGGACGTTGCAAACGTCATTGATGGATTCGCTGATACAGATCAATCACTACGCTTTAATGGTAAACCCGCCTCTATGGTTCGCGTCGCCCGACTGGGAGAGCAGGATATCGAAGAGGTGAGCGAATCGACTAAAAACTACATTAAACAAATTCAACCCAGACTGCCGGAAGGTGTTGAGTTAACCATCTGGAACGACGGGTCCTCAATGCTGACTGACCGCCTCGACATATTGCTCAAAAGCGGCCGTCAGGGTTTCCTCATGGTACTGATCGTGTTGTCATTATTTTTAAGGCCTCGTCTCGCGTTCTGGGTCAGTCTGGGCGTCCCCGTCGCCTTCCTTGGTGCATTGTTTCTTCTCAACGCGCTCGGCATGTCTATCAACGTCATCACACTGTTCGGCCTCATCTTGGTCCTGGGTATTCTGGTCGACGATGCCATTGTCGTTGGAGAAAGTGTTCACTCACGCCACCAGGAAGGTGTTAACCGTCTAGCCGGTGCTATCGAGGGTACGCAACGAGTTACGATTCCCGTGACATTTGGCGTGCTGACCACGGTTGCTGCATTTATGCCCCTGCTATTTGGTGTCGGCCAGATGGGAGAAATCATGTCCGTCATCGCGACCACGGTGATGTGTTGCCTGGTTTTCTCTCTCGTGGAATCGCAATTTGTACTACCGGCACACCTGGGACACTCCAAAGTGAAATCGGCTGCTGGTGAAGTCTCCATGATGCTGGTCCCCATCATTAGCATTATCCTGATGGGTATTGCCTGGGATACACGCTCTTTTATAGCGATGGCCATCGCTATAACATCGCTGTTGTTTGCGCTGCATGTTGCCGGTTTTTTTGAACCCGTTGCCGCCAGGCTCATAAAACTTCAGGGGAAGTTCGCAGACGGATTACAGTACTTTATAGAGAATCAGTTTCGAGCTGCCGCGACCGCGGCGCTTGAAGCCAGGTACATTACTGTTGCATTCGCGTTCGCTGCACTTCTTTCCGCCTTTGCCATCATCGCCAGTGGCAGACTGCCATTTTCCTTCTTCCCGCCGCTGGCCTCGGACCAGGTCGTGGCGAGTCTTACCATGCCACTGGGCACTAACGCCGACAAGACTAATCGCGCAGTTCTACGACTTGAACAATCTGCCGAAGAGGTCAAGCGAAGACTCATCGATAAGTATCCTGACGCGCCTCCTGTTCGCCAAATACTCACCGCTCTAGGCAGTCGTCCCAGTTCAGGTTTCGGACCACCAACAACGACCATTACTTCAACGGGAACCTCAAACGGCCATCTCGGCGAGGTTGTTATGCAACTTACACCGAGTGAAACACGAGAACTGCTGACCCGAGAAGTAGCTGATATCTGGAGGGAAGTGAACGGACCCATCGCTGATGCCGTGGAGCTCAAATTCAACTCATCCTTCTTTAGCGTGGGCAATGATATTGATATCCAACTGGAAGGCGACAATGTAGACGAGCTCCGAACCATCGCTGAAAAACTGCGTCACAAGCTTGCTGAGTACCCTGGTGTAGTTGATATCACGGACTCGTTCCGCTCTGGAAAGCAGGAATTGAAACTCTCGATTCTGCCTTCAGGTGAAGCCCTTGGCTTAACCCTTGGCAGTCTTGCTAAACAGGTCAGGCAGGCCTTTTACGGCGAAGAGGCCCAAAGAATCCAGCGAGGCCGCGACGATGTTCGCGTCATGGTTCGATACACCGAAAAAGAGCGTCGCTCGCTGGGGTCTTTAGGCTCGATGCGTATTCGCACGCCGGATGGTTCAGAGGTACCCTTCGCCACCGTGGCAAAGGCTGACATCGGCAGAGGTTTCTCAACGATCCGTCGAGCCGATAGTCGACGAGTTGTGAATGTCGTCGCCGATGTCGACAGGACTCAAATAACCTCGAACGCAGTTCTAGCTGATTTGCGCGCTGGGCCCATACAGGAAATCATGGCGCCCTACCCTCGTGTGTCCTACAGTCTTGAAGGTGCACAGGCCGATCAATCAGAAACCTTGGAAAGTCTTGTACCTCTTTTTGCGATGACCATGTTCGTTATTTTTGCCCTGCTGGCGATTCCGCTCCGATCCTACCTGCAGCCTTTTATCATCATGAGTGTCATCCCGTTTGCATTTGTGGGTGCCATTTGGGGTCACCTGATTATGAAGACATTTGGTTACGTCTCTGGGCTTGCCATGATGTCGGGCCTGGGTTTTGTAGCCGCGACCGGCGTGGTGGTCAATTCCAGCCTGGTGCTGGTGCATAGCGTGAACTTCCGCCGATCATCCGGAGAAAACATCCACGACGCCGTACTTCATGCGTCCATCTCTCGCTGCCGGCCAATCATACTGACTTCCCTGACGACTTTTGTCGGTCTCATGCCACTCATGTTCAACAAAAGTGTTGGGGCACAATTCCTGGTGCCGATGGCTGTTTCACTGTCTTTTGGCGTTATGTTCGCAACGGTAGTGACGCTGCTAGTGGTGCCGTCGGGCTATCTCATTTTGAATGATCTGGTCAACTTCACACGCCGTAGCCTTATCTCTCTGAGTCAATCTGCCAGACCGCCGACAACGTCCCAGTAGGTCGACAAGATATCAATATGATCCCGGGGTGAGACCAAGCCCTCACCCTGGCCTCGCAATGCCATGCCTCGCATGGAAACATAGTCGGCGCCAATATCCTGCCATGCCTGAATTTCTTCGACCCACTTATCCGGACCAGACTGATAGTTCAACAGGGCTTCAATACCGAATTCTTCTGGACTGCGGTTGTGTTGCTCCAGGTAACCCTTAAGCACTTTCATTGCTTCCAGGTTCTGCTCCTGGCCGCTACCAAAAATAAAGCCATCACCGATCTCAGCGGCTCGCCGGAACACGACATCGGTGAAACCGCCAAACCAGATAGGAATCTGCCTGGCGGGTAAGGGTTTTAATCCGGCTCGTTCGATCTTGTGCCACTTACCTTCATACTCAACTACAGGTTCCTGCCAGAGTTTGCGCAACAGTTCGACTTGCTCTATCTGCCGCTTGCCTCGATTGCCGAAGTCCTCGTTCAGGCTATCGTATTCAACATAATTCCAGCCCGTACCGACACCCAATCGCAGTCTGCCGCCGGATAAAAGGTCGACTTCCGCGGCCTGTTTTGCCACCAGTACCGTTTGCCGTTGCGGCAAAATCAGGATGCCGCTCGCAAGACCCACACGCGATGTACAAGCCGCCAGGTAGCCAAACAGCACAAAGATTTCATGGAATGATGATTCCTCAGTGTACGGGCCCCACAGTTTAGGTTCTCTGCCCTCATGCACCGCCCCGATCACATGATCGTAAACGAGTATATGGGAGTATCCGAGTTCCTCGACGGCTTGCGCCCAATCACGAATGACAATTGGGTCAGCACCAATTTCAAGATGGGGGAATACAGCACCAATTTTCATTTTTACTCCTTGCTCGCTACTGGGTTAGGGTACGCCTTTATGAAAGCATAAAAGAGATTACGAATGAAAACGAGATACGTCACCGAAATGGGCATGGGCACAGATGTACATGGTCGAGACTATACCCAGGCCGCAGAACGCGCTGTGTTTGATGCCATTCATCATTCAAGCCTGCAGTTCTTTGCACCACTGAATAAAACCGCTGATGACATGTTTATCGACCTGCTGATTGGCGTCCCTGAACCAGATCTGGTTGATAAAGACCGTGTGGCTGCAGCGCTACCTTATGGAACCGTTAGCATCACCGTTGTAAAGGGTGGTCTTGAGATTCCGTCGGATGATGGTGCCGATGCCATTGTTATCGCTAACGCCGGTATCATCGTTCGGCTCAGCGATTCCAACCACCCATGATTTCACGTTCTGAAACCACCGGCGCGAACAGACCTACATAGCCAGGTTGCTGTCAATATCTCTGGGACTGTCTTCTGGAACAGCCGCGCCAATGACATCATGCATCCATTGTGCGGAACCGGGAAAACCGCCAAAGCTGAACAGGTGAATACCGATGATGTTGTTTGCGGTATGCGTCGCGCAGTGATGAGCAATTATTTTCAGCTGTTCGGTAGGGTCAGTATGCATAATCAGAGTTGCAGCCTTAATCCCTAGTTTTTGTAGTGCCCGCAGGGACGTGCTTACTCCGCACAGGCGGGCATAGCGCATCAGCGATACGAAATCCGTTGGTCCCGCCATACCGACATACACCGGCACGCCTGGAGCTTCCTTCTGAAGAGTTATACAGAATTGGATGACGTGTTGCGGGGCAAAGGTAAATTGTGTCAGTACCGACGCGCCAATACCAACTTCGGCGGCCCAGGCCAACTTATCAACCAGTGCATCCTGTAACGACTGATGTGAGATCAGGGAGTGTCCCTCTGGATAACCGGCAAATGTAATCTCCTTGATACCGCAGGTTTGCAGAATACCGCTGTCGAGTACATCTAGGGAATCCACAAATGGCCCAGCGGGATCTTGCTCGTCTCCTGCAATCAGCAGGACACGCCGAACCGAGCATTCGTCCACTGCTCGAGACAGAAACTCGCGCAGCTGCGCCTCTGAAGCTAATCGTCTGGCGGCAATATGGGGCACCGGGTTAAATCCCGCCTGAGCTAACGACTTCATCCGGTCCAGGTTCGTCACCAGCTTGCGGTTCGCCAGGGCCTGGGATAAAAACGCTCATCGCGTAGGGTAAAAGCTCTTGGCCACGTTGGATTGTAGTGGCATAGTGAATTTGGCCGCTTAACTGGGTGTTAGGTGCCTCACCACACATCAAGATAAAAGTATGGCTAAATAGCCATATAGCAGTACAATTACCCAATGAGCAAGGAAAGCTTTGAATGGGACCCCAAGAAAAATGCAGAAAATAAGCGCAAGCACGGAGTATCGTTTTTCGAGGCCCAGTATGCTTTCGCTGATCCCCAGCGTGTAATCGCCAGGGATATTACGCATAGTACGAAACTAGAGGATCGCTACTTTTGCTTCGGAAAAGTATCAGACGGGGTATTGACTGTTCGATTCACCTATCGAAATAACACCATCCGTATCTTCGGAGCAGGATATTGGCGCAAAGGTAAAGGAATCTATGAACGCAAAGCAAAAGTATAGCGACGGACTGATCGAAGAAGTCGAGATAGTTGACGACTTTCTTCCATCTCCAGAAGAATTGGCATTCAAAGAAGATACAGTGAAGGTCACGATCGCTCTAAGCAAATCCAGTGTCGAATTCTTTAAAGAGAAAGCTGACGAACATCACACCGCTTATCAGAAAATGATCCGACGTCTACTGGATTCCTATGTGGACCGGCACACAGGCAAATAACATGCAGTTGAAGTCAGTCGTCGTCGCACTCCTCCTTCGGACGTGGCGAAGGCAGTTTATCATCCCTTCACAAGATATGGTTTCACTTTGACATCCAGGCTTGCTATAGCACGACAGGCTACTGGCGAGTTTTTCAGTCAATGAAAGGCACGATGGAACTAGATTTCATTGAGTACATCGAACAAAGAAGAGTAGAGAAAGCGGAGTTCATCGACTGGAGAGCCCTCTAAGATGCATTGGTCTGGCCGGATTCAGCGGTGTTATTGCGGCCTTTGCAAACCGTACACGATGGACTTCGCTTGAGACGTATCGACTTATAAACCTTCTATTCGCTTCACTCATACTAGCATTCGCCAGTTTCATCTCGCTTGGTGTTATTGGATACGGATCACAATGGTCGGATAATCCCTGGCAAACTTCCTGCCTGATTCTGCTTATTCTAGTAGCTACCCTCGTTTATCGGGCATTTTCTGGAAGAAACGACTTGCCTGATGATCAGCGAATTCTGGTGAACGCAAAGCTATTTGTGGTTCTAAATCTGATGATCCTGGGTGTGGGCCTGGTACAGGTGTTGGGGTTGATAGGCATGTTGCGAGAATCAACTTTTCTGGGTTTTTATTTCGGTCTGGTGACTATTTTATTTGTTGGAGTAGTGTTGTTTGGTGTAGCCATACTTTCCGGTGCTGGCCTGAAAGAAGACCCGCCAGTGGCGGATGTAGCTGATGTGCAGATGAACATAGTGAGTTGAATGTCATGATAGTCGCCGGTGTTTCCCTGGTAGTGTTAGTGGCGCTGATTCTCGGTTTGCTGATTCGATATGCGTTCCTTATTCCCAGACAGGCGTTGAAATTTCTCGGTCGTTTCCTGCTCGTCGTCAGTACATTGGAAACGATGCTGATTGTCTGGATTCTTGTTTATGTCTGGCAATACGATTTGTCCCTATGGGACCTCTCTTTCAACGACTTCTGGAAAGAGCAGCTCACGTCTCTCTATTTTCTCAAGGAGTGGCTGTACACCTGGTTCTGGAATGACCTGCTTAACCTTGTCTTCGTGTTTCTTCCCGCTGTGGTGTTCCTGTCCGTCAGGACGGTCTTCACGACCGCCATAGGTATCTGGTTCCTCAAGCTCTCCAGAAGGTCGAATTGAATGCGGCGGTGCGTATTTTTCATCGTAATTGATGTCGTCGAGATTCTACTGTGATTAGTAAGCAGCAAGCGGAAGGCAGGCTCCGAAAACTTTTCCAGGGTGGTGTGATAGTCCGTATTCCCAGGAATTCAGAAGGTGCCAGGCTTTTTCCTGGGTTCCAATGAAGCACAGTACCCTCGAATGTATCGAACCGATTTTGAAAGTGTTGCGCGCGCATCCTGCGCTTAGTGAAACGAGGTCCGCGACTTTTCATCTTGAAGGCCGGGATTTTTTACACTTTCAAGATGAGCCAGAAGGAATCTTTGCAGATGTCCGTCTTGCCAGTGGATTCGTTCGCATGCCTGTTTCGACGCCGTCAGAACAATCTGAATTGATCGATAGAATTGACCGAAAACTGTCATCGCTTGATTCACATGTTCGTGACAGGAAGCGTCGAAATCGCAGGCCAAGAGGAGGCTAACACTGTGATTCTCACCCCTTTCATAGAGGCCGGTTGAAAAAGCGCCATGAAGCAAAGCGGCAGACTGAGTGTTGAGGCAGAACAGGTCGAACGTCTGGTTGCGTCGCAGTTCCCTGAGTTCGCACATCTACCGGTCAGGCCTGTCGATGCTTCCGGCTGGGATAATTTCACGTTCCACCTGGGCGAAAAAATGTCGGTTCGTCTGCCCAGCGCCCCCTGGTATGTCGAGCAGGTTGCTAAAGAGCAACAATGGTTACCCAGGCTCGCGGCGTCATTACCACTTACTGTTCCTGCTCCATTAAGGCTCGGGCAGCCAGGTGAGGGCTATCCTTATGCCTGATCTATCTACGATTGGATAGAAGGAGAGAATGCCAGCAACAACACGGTTGGGGATTTCGCCGAATTCGCAACGACCATTGGTAAGTTCCTGATCGCGCTGCACCAGGTTGACGTAAACGACGGTCCACCTGCTGGCGCGCACTGTTTTTTTCACGGCGGTTCGCTCGCTGTCTACGATACGGAAACTCGAAATGCCATTGATGCGTTAAATGGCGAGATTAATGCAGCGCAGGCCAGTGAAGTCTGGGATACAGCACTGGCATCATCCTGGTCGAGTGCACCCGTATGGGTGCATGGCGACCTTGCCTCAGGCAACCTACTGGTTCGTGATGGTAGGCTTTGCGCGGTCATTGATTTTGGCTGCGCCTGTGTAGGTGATCCGGCCTGTGATCTGGTGATCAGCTGGACTTTCCTTATGGGGACAAGTCGTGAAGCGTTTCGTCGGACCGTTCCGATGGACAAGGACACCTGGGCCAAGGCGAGAGGTTGGGCATTATGGAAGGCCTTGATCAGCCTGGTTCCTCAATGTGGTAAACATTCGGAAGCTGAAAAGGAAACCAGGCGCGTGATCGACGACATACTCAATGACCACAGGGCGTTTGGTTGATGCTTGATATTCGGCTGGACGATTTAATGGGTGAAGAGGTGGCCGCGTTGCTTCGCGAACATTTGAATGACATGAATCAGCATTCGCCGCCCGAGAGTGTCCACGCTCTTGATATCGATGGCCTGCGTACTCCGGATATAACATTCTGGAGTATGTGGGAAGGTCCCTATGTGCCAGGCTAATTGTCACGTCTCTTGATTTACCCAAAGACCATTTTAGGGCGTATTGAGAGATTAACAAATGACAAGATATTCCATTGAGTTTAAAGAAGCTGCAGTCCAGAAAATGATGACGCCGAATGCCGTTCCAGTCAGGGAAGTGAGGCGAGAAACTGGCTCCATGGAAGCGTTTGAAGCCGCACGAAATCTCTATCTTAAATATGGATTTGTGGAGTGTGATCCCTTTGCTGAATACGATCCTGACCGGAACAGCGTTTTTATGACCCGTTCTCTGGTTTCGAGGTATTCGAGTTCATCATTTTAGACTCGTGATCAAATGACGGCGACTTAATCCATTGTGAATGCTAATACAGGAGATTGAGTATGGTCTATGTAAGGGTGGTTATTGCAATTGTATTGGGCGCTTTCCTTGGTAGCGCGGTTAATATGGGGTTGATTATTGGCGGGCATCCATTATTCCAGCCCCTGACGGGGTCGATGTCACCAGTGCGATTAGTATTGCTGCCTCCATTGACCTGTTTGAGCTGAAGCATTTTGTTTTTCCGTTCCTGGCGCATGCGCATGGCACGCTTGCCGGGGCGATGGCTGCCTATCTGGTCGCGCCGTTTCACCGAATGCGTTTTGCATTGGGGATAGGTGCCTTGTTCTTCGTTGGTGGCGCGATCAATATTGCAATGATTCCAGCGCCGTTATGGTTCAACGCAACGGATCTTATTTTTGCCTATTTCCCGATGGGTTGGCTAGGAGGCTTGCTTGGCGCTAAGCTAAGACCAATGCGAATCGAGGAGGAATCTTGATGGATCACAACGCCATATTCGGCCCTGTACTTGCCATGCTGGTACTTACCATCATTGTCTGGGTGTATATGTTCGCCAAGCGAATGCCCTGGATCCAAAGTGCAAATCTCACGCCGGAGCAGTTCAAGCCAGGCGAGTTTGAAAAAGCTCAACCCGATGACGTGTTGAACCCGTCCAGTAACTTTAAAAATCTGTTCGAAATTCCTATCTTGTTTTATGTGATTTGCGGTTACCTTTTTATGTCTGGCACGGTGGATATGATGTATGTCGTGGGCGCCTGGGTGTTTGTCGCCAGTCGATTCGCGCACAGTTTTGTTCAATGTACGTTCAATCATGTCATGACCCGCTTTATGGTTTATCTTCTGGGCGCACTGGTCGTGTTCGCAATGATTGGTCGCGCTGTCTTCCAGTTCCTGATGTGATGATGATCTGTGTTTAAAGCCTATTTTCTGTTCAAGCCGGGGATCGATGATCCGTTTCGATTCCAGTCCGATGAAGCCAGTTCGCATATACGTGAGCATTTCCCGGGTGTTGTGAGCTATGTGCAGACACGTGCCTTGCCAGATCAGGATGCAGTTTCGTTTTCCGGGTCGGCCGAATTGTGGTTCCTTGACTCGGTGTCAGCGATAGCGGCTTGCCAAAAAGGCATTGATCCGCTGCTGGCCGATGGCGCAGAAATTGATTCAGTTCTAGCCGGAATGGAACGCGTGGTTGTACGTACGCCCGAATACCTCAGTGCTGATCGAATCAAGGGTGTGTACCCGTTTTGCAAAAAAGAAGGCATGACATTGGCAGAATTCCAGCATCATTGGTGGTACAAGCACGGCCCCATCGCGGCATTGACCGAGGAAGCATTGAGCTATATTCAGATCCATCCGATTTTGGATACAGACGAAATGATGTCTTCGAATTATGACGGTATAACGGAAATATCATGGCCTGATGTGGCCGCGGCTTCTCGTGCAATTGAGTCGAGACAGATGCGAGAGGACCAGGGTGGCGATGCACCAAATTTTGTTGATATGGATAGCATTGCGCTGTTTCTTGCTAAGGAAGAGCTGGTAATCGCACCGTAATTTTCATAATAGGGAGAGAATAATGTCTGAGTTTTGGATGATGGCTTTAGGGCTGGGTATGGCGTTCCAGGGCGCGCTCATCATATGGGTGGGTGGTTTACCCCGGGCGTTAACGCCAGGTGAAACGCTCATCGCAGAGGAGGGTACGCCGGCGGCGGCCGGGCTTTTCTGGTTGGATCAATATAGCTATATCGGCCTGACTCTTTTGGTTGTCGGTACTGCGATCACGATTTGGGGGTATGTCGTATGAGTTTGGTCGACATGTCAGGATTGATTCCGATCAGCGCGCTTTACGTGGGTCTTCATGCCCTGCTGGCGGTGGTGCTTGCCAACTTTGTTCTCTATATTCGGTTACGGGGCGACAAGAAACCGCAATGGCAAGCAGAAGCAGCAGCGCGCGTTCAGGCCAACTTTGTTGAAAATGTACCGATTGCTTTGTTGGTATTGTTAGTACTGGAAATTCAGGGGACACCCGATCAGATTTTGCATGCCTGTGGCATGACACTGTTTGTGCTTCGATTGCTGCATGCCTTTGGTCTGGGTACCTATGAAGGTGCCAACTATCCGAGGCTCATCGGAGCGCAGGGAACCTTTGTGCTGATATCCATGATGGCTATTGGTGCCATAGGCACTGCACTATAGTGGGGCTTCAAATGATGTAACCATCTCCGGATGCGCGGACCGTCATATCGGTGATGGCGACTCCCCAGGGTTGATTGATGGCATGAACGATCTGGTCTGCAAGTGATGAAGGGTCCAGCGCCCAGTACTCGATATCGTTAATATCCAGCATATTGGCCGGTAGCTGACCTGCTGCAGCGGCTTCAAACTTTGACATGTAGGAAGCCGTGTTAATGCCCAGCAGACCACTGACTGCTTCCGGGTTGATAATACCCTCGCCAAGACCGGTTGCTGGAACGCCAGTTGGTCGTATCGTCGTCACTTTGATCTTCCCCTGGGATTCCATTCGTAGAGATTCAGACAGAAACACGACCGCTGCCTTGGTGGCGCCATAAACACCTGCACCTGCGGTGGGGTAGTTGCCATAGATCGAAGCGATGTTGACGACATGACCGCGTTGTTGCTTGATCATTTGGTCATGAACGGCGGCGATGCCGTTCAACACACCCTTAAAGTTAATGTCTATGCATTTCTCCCAGGCGTCGGCTGCTTGTTCGTGATCTGCATAGAACGCGAGTGGCATGATGCCCGCATTGTTTACCATGACATCGATTTGCCCAAATGCATCGACAGCCGCCTCACCCAGGCTATGCATTTGTGGTCGACTGGTGACGTCGGCGACTATCGCAATGGCTTTACCACCTGACTCGGAAATGCTGTTTACTACGTTGTTCAGCGTGTCTTCGTTAACGTCTGCTGCAACGACCTTCGCCCCCAATGCTGCTGTCTTCTCGCAAATCAATTGGCCGAATCCACCGCCGGCACCGGTGACAATAATAACTTTATCGTTGATGAAATTAGTCATTCTCTTCCCTTAATAGTTTTGTTAGTTAGCAACCCGTCAATCTCATAGTTGATAGCCCGCTTGTTTGGCCGGATTTCCCTGAAGCTGATCCCCTAATGAATTGTCAGGGGTAGGATAGCTGATTATTGAGTGCAAACAGATCGAGGGTATAAACTAATTTTTTTGATTGAGTTGTGTCTATGTTGCGTTGGCTAACTGTCCTGCTGGGGTCGCTGTTGACCTGTTTATGCTTTTGGTTGTGCTGACCCTTGTAGCACTGGAGTTTGACAATGTTTTGACTGCCACAACCATCGATCAACAAACCGGCGAGCCCCGAGAAACCCACATCTGGTTTATCGAGCAAGA
>Ga0208748_1000623_pt1 | contig 17861 bp, 19 predicted proteins | sample Knorr_S7_td_Bott_FD_185599 | JGI IMG/M metagenome (GOLD analysis project Ga0208748, IMG submission 185599) | Marine microbial communities from Southern Atlantic Ocean transect - Knorr_S7_td_Bottom_ad_4513_LV_A (SPAdes) (version 2) | ecosystem: Environmental > Aquatic > Marine > Oceanic | place... | reverse complement strand
TGCTGCGTCTGCTTCAGCTTGTGCTGCTGCGTCTGCTTCAGCGTGTGCTGCTGTTTCTTCCATAATGGTTTCCTCAACTTCCATTGTTTGTCCTGGAGTGACTGTTGCACTTACAGAATAACTAATGGTTGCTTGATTTGTATGCATTGTGTGAACTGCTAAAGCATTACCTGAGAATTCCCAAGAACCCATTGCATTCTTTGGATTAACAAATGTCAATTCAAAGATAGTTTCACCATCTGGTGTCCAAGTCTTTGCTGGTTTTTCATCAGCACCGATTGGTCCTCGGAGTGTAACTAGTTGAATATCTTCTGAAGCAGTGTATGAAAGAATTCCTGAATACACATTACTACTTGGTGCTAAAATGATTGCAAGTTGGTGTGATTCATGTCTGACGCCAGGATCTGTTACTGTGTCAATTGTTCCAGTAACTACTGTATCTGACATTGGTGTTTCTTCAAAGTCTACTTTGTAATCAACTATGAATGGTTCGGTATTCATTGTGTGTACTGCTAAAGCATTGCCGGCAAACTGCCATTCGCCATTTGCGCTATTTGGATTAACAAATGTTAATGCAAACTTTGTTTCACCATCTGGTGTCCAAATTGCTTGTCCTTTGTCTTCACCTTCTGCCAATGGACCATGTAATGCAACAAGTTGAATTGGTTCAGATGCATCATACATGAGTGTACCTGAATACACATTACTACTTGGTGCTAAAATGATTGCAAGTTGGTGTGATTCATGACCCATTCCTGGATCAACATCAGAAGTTAATCTATCCCAACCAGACATCATTGGTTTTACTGTGTCTTTCTTTGACATTCCTGCTTCTTCTCTAACTTTTGCAGCCAAATCTGCACCAAAGCTTGTTGGTGTTTCTGGCTCTGAAGTTTCAGTTGAAACAGTTGGAGGTGTGGCGACTGTAGGACCTGCATCTTGAGCTGCACCCATAAAGAGTGTGGCTCCTAACGCAATAGCTATAATTGCAACTACAATTACAATTAATGCTTTGTCTATACCTGCCATAATTAATTTCAGGCAATGTCTATGCTAAATAAATCTAATCTTCGATATTACATTCATAATTTTTTAAAACTGATAATCTTTTCTTAAACTCGATTTTTGAAATTTTACTTTTTAGATATTTTTCAAAATTTTACAAAAAAATTCATAATTTATTGAATATCTCATATGATCGCTGTAATTCGATACAGGGTATTGTCAATGTTGTTGAACAATTATTTCTTTTATGACTTTGTTGCGTATTGATCCTATAAGTTGCAATTGAGCTGTCACCAAGTAACCCTCCGTTTTTGGTCTTAAGCACATTTGCAATTTTAATAATTATTTCTTATTAGAAACTGCTCTAGTACTTCCACACTGTACTCAATACAATGCTCATCAGTTGAATGTTTTTGATATTTCTCAATTACTATTGAATTGTTTCCACTACTTTCAAATTCACAATCAAAACCATAATTGCTACATGAAATTTTTACCATGTATTTAATTCCAAAAAATATGATATATCGATTGGTTTGTTCTAATTTACAAACACTTTTTTGAGAAATATAATTATTGATTGCATAAATTATGAATTTAATTATAAATTCCCCCCTTGAGGGAATCGCAAGGGACGCGACATCCCATCAAGAATTATTGATGACACTAGTAATTACTCTAATTGATCTAAAAGATGTTGTATGTACAAAAAACTCACGCTGTGTTAATTTTAAAAAATCGCTAATGAACACACTTGAAATTATTTCTTGGTTAAGGTAATTTTTTTGATCATTTTTCATTCACTTCATCTTCTGTGTTTTTTATTATAACAACAAGTTGACCCAAAACAAAAAACAGTCATTTATTAGCTCAATTCTGAATTTTTAACAACGAAAAAGTGACTATTTTGTCTATAACTTTTGAATACCTCATTTATGATCATAGATTAAAAGATGAAGACATGCTTGAATCCCATTCATTCTTTTCTAAAATGGTAGATGAATTAGTTGAATTTTCTGAATATGATCCAGAATTGGCAGACGGAATAAAATGGCTTGATGATCAGGCACAGAAAAAAGGTATCACATTTTATGATATGGTCTTTGAAGTGTTATACAAGCACGATGTAAATTCTAAAGCAAGAGATTGGCTTAGTACGCGAAACTAAAATTATTTTCGTAAATCTAGTGTTTTATACTCACAACCCTCAGGACCACAATATTTTCCAACATAGGTAGCTTTTGGTCTGTATAGTGCTGGTTTTGGTGCGGCCTCTGCAAACTTCTCTTCAATGATGTGGGCTGCCCATCCTACCACTCTTGATATTGCAAAGATTGGTGTGTTTAGATCTACTGGAATTTTTAACATATAGTAAATTGATGCACTATACAAATCCACATTTGAATAAATATCTCTATTTTTTTGGGATTTCATTTCAGTAATAGTTGATGTTTCAATTTTTTCTGTCAAATCATACCATGGTTCTTTAGTTTTTTCTGCAAGTTTTCTTGATAATTCTTTTAGAACTAGTGCTCTAGGATCATATGTTTTGTAAACTGCGTGACCCATTCCCATTATTCTTTCCCCTCGCTCCATTTTTTCTTTAATCCATGGATGAACTTTATCAATCTCACCAATCTCTAAAAGCATTTTCATTACTTCTGTATTTGCTCCTCCATGTAATTCTCCACTTAATGCTCCAATTGCAGCACTTGATGCTGAATACATGTGTGCTCTAGTTGATGCAACTTGTCTTGCAGTAAATGTAGATGCATTAAATGTATGATCTGCATGAAGAATTAAACATGTATCAAAAATTTTCTCTACTGCTGGATCTGGTTTTTCTCCTGACATCATGTACAGAAAATTAGCTGCATGACTCAATGATGAATCAGGATCTGGTATTTCTAATCCGTTTCTAATTCTTTGCCAGCTTGCAACAATTGTTGGGATTTTGCCAATGAGATTAATTGCTTTATCATAACTTGCATCTTTATTTGAAAATTCTTCATCATAATATCCTGCAAGTGCTGACACAAATGCTTGAAGCATATCCATGGGGTCTGCGTCTTTTCTCCAATTTCCCATATTCTTTTGCATTTGTTTTGGAATGTATCTGGCCTCAATTAATTTTGAATTAAATTCATCTAATTGTAGTTTATTTGGTAATTTATCATATAGTAACAAATATGCTGTTTCTTCAAATGTTGAATTTTTTGTAAGATCTAAAATATCATATCCTCTGTAGATGAGCTTGCCTTTTTCTCCATCAATATTTGAAATTTTGGTATCTGCTACCTCAATTCCACGTAAACCGATATTTTTGGTCTCCATATTGAGCCTACCAAAAATCTTCTATTATATTTTCTCCAAAAATACGTCTCTGAAGTTTAGTAATTAGTCTATTATGCCAACTTTTGGTCCTAAATGAAAATATTTAATCAGAAATTAATTGACTCCCGCAGAAAGAAGACATTTACAGAAATTAGATGATTTGGTTTTAAACGCATCATCTGAAGAATTAAAAAATATTCAAGAAATTGATCATCAAACCCAATTGGAAGGATTGTCATTGTATGAAGTGTATATTGATTCTAGTTCTTTGGTTAATCAAAGTATCAAAAGCCATTCTAAGAAATCATAATTTCAATTCTTAATTTAAATAAGGTTCATAATTTTTCTAATCATCGTGGCTGTTACTAAAATTAAAAAAACAACTAAAAAGACAGCACCTAAAAAAACAACTAAAAAGACAGCACCTAAAAAAACAACTAAAAAGACAGCACCTAAAAAAACAACTAAAAAGACAGCACCTAAAAAAACAACTAAAAAGACAGCACCTAAAAAAACAACTAAATCAATTCGTACTAAAGTAATTTGTATTTCTCACAAGGAAGATAATGATGGTATTAGTTCTGCTGCTTTAATTCGTCAAGCATTTGGTGGGGATTCAATTCTTGTAGACTATCCTGGTCAAATGGAAGCATTCCAACAAGTAGTTAATGATGAAAAACTAAAAACATTATTTATTTGTGATTTGGGATTAAGTAAAAAGACCCAAGATGAATTTATTGATATTTTAACTACTCTAAGAAAAAATAAAATTTCAGTTACATACATTGATCATCATGACATTGATCCAAATGTTGTAAAGGCATTACAAAAAATCAAAGTCAAAGTGATTCATGATATTAACGAATGCACTACTGTTCAAGTTTACAATGCGTATAAATCAAAACTAAATGATCATGCTTCATTTGTTGCAACATGTGCTGCAATTACTGATTATATGGAGGATAGACCATTAGGTTCAAAATTACTTCAAATGTATGATAGACAATTTGCATTAATTAGCGCTACAGTTCTCACATACAATATAGTTGGACGTCAAAGAGAACCTGATTACTTACTGTATTTGGTTGAAGAATTATCTGAATCCAAATTCCCTCATGATATTCCAAATACGTATGAATTTGCTCAAATCCAAGTGGAAAAATTATCTCAAATGATTGCCAAAGTGAAAAAAGGTATGAAAACAATGTCTAATTTGGGTTATATGGAAATCTTAGATGCAGGCGCTAGTGGGGCTGTTAATTTTGTTATGGGTTTATCTGGAAAAGATGTTGGAGTAGCATACAAAGAAAGAGTTGATCATGGAATTTATGCTGTTTCAGTTAGAGGTTCTAAAAACTGTAAAGTTCATCTAGGAAGAATTGTCAACATTTTGGCAACTGATCTTGGTGGTTCTGGTGGTGGACATGATAAAGCATGTGGTGCAGTTGTCCCAAAAGCCAAAATAAAAAAATTCATTACAGAATTAAATAAAAAAATAAAGTAACTACTGTAAGAATCTAGGAATTTTTTTTAACTAGATGTGAGATTGATATTCTTCCTGGTCCTGCAGCAATAATTGCAATTGTTGTAGTGATTACAAAATAAGCAGAAACACCCAACCCTAAAGTTTTCAGTTTTTCTGTAGTTCCTAATGCATTTACTGCTACAACAACTGATGTAAAAATTAACGGAACTATAATCATGTAAATTAAACTCAAGAATATGTTGGCAGGAATTGAAAGATATGATGTAACAAAATCAAGACTTTGATCTTCTATCCCTACATCATCTCCTAAAATCAATCCTACTGATAGTCCTATGATTAATGAAATTATACCTTGGAGCCATAAGTTTTTTAAAATATATTTTTTTAATGTTATTTCTTATATCTCCAAATTATTCTGACACTTCTACAATTGCATCAATTTCAGTCATTGAGTTAAGTGGTAAACTACCTGCACCCATGGCAATTCTTGCATGTTTTCCTTTATTGCCAAATATTTCAAAAAACAAATCTGATGCAGCATTGATAACTTTTGGATGTTGTGTGAATTCTGATGTGGAATTTACAAATCCTGATAACTTTACAATTCTTGAAACTTTTTCAAAGTTTCCTGTCTCTCTTTTGATTTGAGCTAAAATGTTTATTGCGCACATTCTTGCAGATTTTTGAGCAGTCTCTATATTTTCATCAGAGACTTTTCCTGTAAACAATACTTTTCCATTTTCCATTGGAATTTGACCTGAAATAAATAATAGATTACCTGTTTTTACTACTGGAATATATGATCCTGCTGGTGTTGGAGGTTCTGGTAATTCTATTCCTAATGCTTTAATTTTTTCCTCAATCAAGAAAATTTGTCTAATTTTGTCTGATTTTAATTTTTAGTTATTTTGATGAGTACTTTTTCTCCTGTATGGGAATTGTTTTGATACATTGTTCTTGTTTTGTATCCTTGTTTTTGAAGACACCCTTCTAGAACTGATACCCATGGTAATGAATGACCACTGTTTAATTTTGACTCTATTATAATATTTTTGGAATTTGCTTCAAAATTTACATGTCCTGAACATGTGATTTGTAATACTGCATCCATTATCTCAATGATATCATCTAGAGATTTTGATTTTAAAGATATTCCATTTTTTTCTAACAGTTTGAACATATCTTGCTCTGGTTTTTTTGAAATCATTGTAGAATTTAAAATAAATGACAAGCCTGTTTCATTAATTATTTTAATTATTTTGTAAATCTCTTGGGCTTCTGATTTTGTCATATCTGCTAGAGCTTTTGTCTTGATTGCACTCTTCCAGATATTTGAAAATATTTTTTCTTGGTTTATTCCCAGTATTTCTGTTGATGAAAGAATAGCTCCTTTTCCATTGTTGCTATTTATCATTAATAATTCAGTTTCATCAAAAATAAAACAATTCTGTACAATTTCTGATGCTTTAATTTCTACTCCATCTGGAATCTTTCTGTATGACTCTGAACAAATTTGTCCTGGAGGCGTTAGTATTTTGATATCCATATCCCTACGTAACACTGAAAGTATTTGCTCCTTACATTCAGCTAATAATCCAAAACCCCATTGGTCTGTCATTATTTTAATTGATGATTTTGAACCATCAATCATAGTCTGAAGTTGTCCTAAAACATTATTTGCACTAATGTGAAAATATCTTTTTTCTTCAGAACCTCTTGATTTTCTACTTTCCTCACTTGCCTTTTTCAAGTTTGATACAAGTGAATTCATTGCATTTACTTTATTGATTTGTTCATGAATAATTCCATCAAATGCATCATCTGGTGCTATTGCTGTACATATTATTGGTTTACTTTTTGAAATAATTGCAAGTTTTTTATTTTCTAATTTTAATAATGTAGGATAAATTTTTGTTCGTGGAATCTCTGAATAATATGCTAATTCACTTGCTGCTAATGTTCCTTTAGCAATTAGTGTAACATATGCCTGTGATTCATATTTACTTAATCCAAATTCTTCTAAACTAACTGTTAATGCATGTTCATTGACCATGAATCTATTTGAACTGTTATTAGGTAAAATCGAGAGCTAAATTCCTTTACACAAATACTCAAAAAAAATCAAAATTGTATCCGTAGGTATGTGTCACTGTGGTTACTGAATTAATTGTTACATTGTCCTGATATACAAAATCTAGATACCAAGTAACATGCTGATTAATTGTAGTGTTGACTCATTAGAGTATACAAATATCTCTTATTCAGTCACTCTAGTTCCTAGATTAGAATACTCTCTAAATTTGTTGGATGGAATAATTGACACTCTTGAAATTAGAAGAAATAATTTAAAAATTTCAAATCAAGATTTGAAAACTGATTTTGATGAAAATGATGAATCTCATCATAAAGCAATTAAATTAGAAAAAACGGTTCTTTTTTCTTTGGATATTTTATTACAGATTAAAAAAATAACTAAATGTATCTCTGGTGTGAATAGCATTCCTAGAGTGTTACCCTCATCAATTCCTCTAATTAGAACAATCAGTGCACAATTATATGAAATTCTTCCTAATTGCAGTCAAAAATTATCTGAATTATCTGTTCATTTGGGTAGTATTGTGTTGGATTCCGCTGCACTTACTACTGCAAGTTTTGATTTTACACAATCAAATAAAGAATCTACAATTTTACTTGATAAAGTAAAATTGATGGCAGACTCTAAATTAAGTAAGCAGTATCCTAATCTTGATTTTTTTAAATTATGTAATACTTGAAATTATTAAATTCTAAACGAAATTTTTCAAAGGATATTGACCGAATTAGAACAATTTCCTCAAAAATTGATAAAAAATTATCTGATGTAAAAAATCCAGATACTGAAAAAATTGATAAACTTACAGTCGAAGAACTTCAGGATTTAGATAAAATAGTTGGAATTGCTGATTTTATGTTACAAAAATATTCTGATAAAAAAGATATGAAATCCATTCTAAAGGATTTTGTATCTATTATATCTGACACTGGTAATTCTTTGAATGATTTGGATGATGAAATCTCTGAACTAATAATTTCTGCTGAAGATTCAATTAATAAAGTAAAAGACATGCATTCTAATATTTCTGAAAAATCTGATTTTAAAAATAATTATCATGATGGCCCTGATTATAACAAATATGAAACAAGTGCAATTAATTTAACCAATTTTGTTACAGAGATTAACACCGTAGAATACCAACAAAATTCTCAAGAAGATGCTGCGTAGGTAATTAAGATGAGTTTAGCCCCCCAAGAATTAGAAAACACAGCAAGCAAATATGCTTCTGAAGCAATCAAATTTGATTCACAAGGTGCCCGTGGAATGGCAATCACTCACTATCAGCACGCAATTGACGCACTAGTGAAACTATTACAACTATATCCTAACAGTAAATTAAATCAAATTTACAAAGACAGATGTAATTCTTATCATAATCGAATTAATGCACTACAGCAGTCTCATGGCGTAGAGCCTGCAGTAGATCCTAAGGCATCTGATGAAGAACAAAAGAAATCAGTTCAGAGACAAGAAAATGAAAATGATTTTGAAGAATTAATCATGAAAGAAAAGCCTGATGTTACTTGGGACCAAGTAATTGGATTAGATGATGCAAAAAGCGCATTACGTGAATCTATCATTTATCCTACTAAAAGACCAGATTTATTCCCATTAGGTTGGCCCAAAGGAATGTTACTTTATGGTCCGCCTGGAACTGGTAAAACTATGCTAGCAGCAGCTACTGCAAATGAGATGGATGGTTATTTCATTAATGTAGATGCTTCCTCAATGATGAGTAAATGGTTAGGTGAGGCAGAAAAGAATGTTTCAAAATTGTTTGCTATGGCAAGAAAATATGCTGAAAAAGAAGGCAAACCTGTAATTTTGTTTGTAGATGAAGTTGATTCTTTGTTGGGTTCTAGAAATAGTGAAGTAGGTGGAGAGGTAAGAACCAAAAATCAATTCCTCACTGAAATGGATGGTGTTAATGGCAAGGGAAAAAATTTGATGTTGTATGTAATTGGTGCAACAAACAAACCCTGGAGTCTTGATTGGCCGTTTTTGAGAAGATTCCAAAAGAGAATCTATGTCTCACTACCAACACAAGAAGCAAGAGAAAGTCTGTTTCATCAATATACTGCACCTTTAAGAAAAAATTACCAAGTTAATGATGCTGAACTTGCAAAACTCTTTGATGGGTATAGTGCAAGTGATATCAAAGACGTTTGTCAAGCAGCACAAATTAAAACTGTCCATGAAATTTTTGATGCACCTGATTATCATGAACCAATAGATGGTGAGGAGCCAGTACAGCCTAGAGAACTCACAACAAGTGATTTCAAAAACATCATGACCAGAAGAAAACCTAGTGTTTCTACTGAAATGATTCGAGCATATCACAAATGGAGTGAAGAGTTCAAAGCACTTTGATTAATAAAATCATAAAGCGATCAACTATTTTCATTTTAGAACTACGACAAAACTTAAATTCACAATAACTCGGACTTTACGAGGGTCACAATTACTACAAAGAAATCAAACCACGCAAAAAAGTTCGGAAAACTGATTTTTGATGATGGTACTGTTCTTGATGGCCAAGGTTTTGGTTATTCTACAACTATTTTTGGTGAAATTGTCTTTAACACTGGAATGGTTGGATATACTGAAGCACTAACTGATCCATCATATAATGGCCAAATTCTTACTTTGACATATCCGTTAGTTGGAAACTATGGGGTTCCTGATCCTTCAATAAAAGATTCTGATGGAATCCCCAAATTCTTTGAATCTGATAAAATACAAATTCGAGGATTGGTAATTCATGAATTATCTTTAACTGCGAGTCATTGGAATCTTTCAATGACTCTTGATGAATGGTTTTACAATGAAAAAATACCTGGAATTTCTGGAATTGATACTAGGGAAGTGACCAAGAAACTTCGGAGTGGGGGCGTTATGATGGCAGCTCTTGTAGTCTCTGATTCTGAAATTGATGTTGAGCATATCAAAAAGGAACTAACATCTACAACTCACTATGATTCAGAACAATTTATGGATGAAGTTTCTACAAAAAAAGAAAAAATCTATGGTGATGATAAAGAATCAGTTGTTGTAATTGATACAGGTGCAAAAAATGCAATACTTAGAAATATTCGAGAACTCGGTTACAAGGCAATTTTAGTTCCATGGAATACTACATATGAAAAAATAATGTCATATAACCCAAAAGGTGTTGTATTGAGTAGTGGTCCTGGCGACCCACAAAAATGTCCTGATACAATTGAAACTGCAAAGAAATTAATTGAAAATAACATCCCGACACTTGGAATTTGTTTGGGTGCACAAATTATTGGACTTGCAGGGAATACTGAAACATACAAACTAAAGTACGGACATCGTGGACAAAATAAACCTTGTATAAATTTAGAAAATAATCAAGTTTATGTTACTAGCCAGAATCATGGTTATGGAATTACACCTGAATCTTTGGAACATTCTGATTTTAAATTATGGTTTACAAATGCAGATGATAAAACAGTTGAAGGAATAAAACATAAAAATCAAAATTGTATTGCAGTACAGTTTCATCCAGAAGCAGCACCAGGTCCTTATGATTGCAAATTCATCTTTGAAGAACTAAAACACCTTATGGAGAAATAAATAATTGCCAAAAAATGAATCATTAAAGAAAATCCTTGTACTTGGAAGTGGGGCAATTAAAATCGGTGAAGCCGGAGAATTTGATTATTCTGGAAGTCAATGTCTTAAGGCAATACATGAGGATGGATTGAATAGTGTTTTAATTAATCCAAACATTGCAACAATTCAAACTGACACTAGATTTGCTGATCAAGTATACCTTCTTCCTGTAAATCCTGAATATGTGGAATCAATTATAGAAAAAGAACGACCTGATGGAATAATGTTGGCCTATGGGGGACAAACTGCTCTTAACTGTGGTGTCAAACTAGATGAATCCGCAATCCTCCAAAAATATGGTGTACATGTACTCGGAACTCAGATTGCTGGAATTAAAAGAACTGAGGATCGTCAACTTTTCAAGGATTCTATGAATGAATGTGGTGTTCCTGTTCTAAAAAGTAAAACTGTGACAAACTTTGATGATGCAAAAAAAGCTGCAGAAGAATTAGCATATCCCGTAATTATTCGAGTGGCATATACCTTGGGTGGCAGAGGTGGTGGAGTTGCCTATAATGAAATTGAACTTCATGAGATTGTAGAACGTGGAATACGGGCAAGTATTGTAGGCCAAGTTTTAATTGAAGAATACATTGGACATTGGAAACAAATCGAATACGAAGTGATGCAAGATTATGATGGAAATAATATCGTTGTTTGTAATATGGAAAATGTTCTATCTATGAAAGTTCACACTGGTGATAATATTGTCGTTGCACCATCTCAAACCATTGATAATCATGAATATCATATGTTACGTTCTGCAGCATTGCGGGCAACAAAACATGTGGGGATAGTTGGTGAATGTAATATTCAATATGCACTAGATCCTGATTCTGATAAATATGTTGCAATTGAAATAAATCCAAGACTTTCACGTTCTTCAGCACTTGCAAGTAAAGCAACTGGCTATCCTTTAGCATACATGTCTGCAAAAATTGGATTGGGTTACAACTTGTCTGAATTAGTAAACAAAATTACAAAGAATACTACTGCCTGTTTTGAACCTGCACTTGATTATATTGTATGCAAACATCCTCGATGGGATTTTGCAAAATTTGAGTCTGTAAACCGAGGACTAGGACCCACAATGAAATCTGTAGGTGAGGTAATGGGTATTGGCAGAACTTTTGAGGAATCTTTTCAAAAAGCCATTAGAATGTTAGATATTGGAAATGACGGATTAGTTTTGAATCGTTCAAACGATAAAAAATACAATGAAGAAGAAATTGAATTTGCTATTTCTCATCATGATGATCAAATTTTGTACAATGTTGCAATTGCATTAAAAATGGGAATTTCAGTTGAGAGAATCTACAAACTTTCTACAATTGATCCTTGGTTTATTGAAAAAATCAAAAACATTGTAAATGTTGAATCAAAACTTGCTACTTCTGAACTTGATGAATCAATGATGCGCGAAGCAAAAAAAATGGGATTTTCTGATAAACAAATTGCACGTTCAAAGGGTAAAACTCAGGATGAAATACGTGATTTACGCAAGAAATTAGGCATAATTCCATCTGTAAAACAGATTGATACTCTAGCAGCTGAATGGCCTGCAGTTACTAATTATCTATATTTGACATATGGTGGAAATTCTAATGATATCGATATCCCATCAGATGAAAATGGAATTATTGTAGTTGGAGCAGGACCCTATCGAATTGGAAGTAGTGTTGAATTTGATTGGGGCACTGTAAACATGGTTTGGGGTTTACAAGAAAATGGTGAAAAAAGTGTCATTGTGGTAAATTGTAATCCTGAAACTGTATCTACTGATTATGATATTTGTACCAGATTATACTTTGAAGAACTAACCCAAGAACGGCTTTTAGATATATCTGATTTTGAACATCCAAAAGGTATCATAACATGCGTTGGTGGACAAACTGCAAATAACTTAACTCTTAAACTTGCACAACGAGGTGTAAATATTTTAGGAACTAGTGCAGTTGATGTTGATAGAGCAGAAGATCGTTCAAAGTTTAGTGCAGAACTTGATAAACTTCACATACAACAACCACGATGGCAAGCATTTTCAAATCTTATTGAAGCAAAAACTTTTGCACAAGAAGTAGAATTTCCAGTAATTGTTAGACCATCGTATGTTTTATCAGGTGCTGCCATGAAAGTTGTTTGGTCTCAAGAAGAACTCAAAAAATATGTAAAAGAAGCAGCTAATGTTTCACCTGATCATCCAGTTGTAATATCAAAATTTATGCTAAATTCACTTGAAGTAGATGTTGATGGAGTTAGTAATGGAAAAGAAGTTGTTATTGGTGCAATAGTTGAACATATTGATAGTGCCGGTGTTCACTCTGGCGATGCAATGATGTGTATTCCGCCATGGCGTCTAAGTAATAAAACAATTGAAACAATAAATGAATATTCAAAAAAGATTGCATTAACATTTAATGTAAAAGGACCATTTAATCTACAATTTTTAGTTCATGATGATCATGTCTATGTAATTGAATTAAACATACGAGCTTCACGTTCAATGCCTTTTGTTTCAAAACTAGTTAAAACAAATCTAATCTCACTTGCATCTAAGGCAATTTTGGATAAACCCTTGCCTAAAATTCCTGAAAATAAATGGAAAAATATTCACAACTATGGAATCAAAGTGCCACAATTCTCCTTTATGCAGCTTCAGGGCGCAGATATTGTGCTGGGTGTAGAAATGCAATCAACAGGTGAGGCTGCCTGTTTTGGTGATAGCTTTTATGATGCATTATCCAAAGGATTGACTGCAGTTGGGTATAATCTTCCTAGTTCTGGAACTGCTCTTGTGACTGTAGGTGGTGCTCAAAATAAGACAAAACTTGTTACATCTATTGCAAAACTCAAACAACTTGGATTCAAAATTTTAGCAACTGAACACACTGCAGAATTTTTTGAAGAAAAGATTGGCCAAATAGAGATTGTTCACAAAATTTCAGAACCTGAAAGAAAACCAAACATTGTTGATCTTTTGTATGCTCGGAAAATTGATTTTATCATAAATATTCCTAGTACCTCTACTTTAGAAAAATATGTTGGAATGTTAGATGATGAATATCAAATTAGAAGAAAAGCTTTGGAGTTGGGAATACCTGTGTTGACAACAATAGAACTTGCAGATTCATTTGTGAATACTTTGGAGTGGCTTAAAGATAATGAAACTACAAAGAATCCTATTGAGCCCTATGATGATTATAATTAATTAAATTATTTTCAGTAATCATAAAACCTGTTTGATGTTTAATTCATTTCCAATTATACTACCATCAAGTGAAACTATTTTTGCTGATGTGATTTCTTTTAGTCTTTCAATAATTGGGGATATTGATTTTTTATAATATCTTTTTTGTGTGGCATAAAAATATTTGTTAAATGATGGAACAATTATAATTTCTAATTCTCCTGATGTTGATGGAAATATTTTTTCCTTTTCTATTTTTAATGATACCCACACTCTTTGTCCATTTAATACTGAACCTTCTTGAAAAAATACGGGATGCACATGACCCATAATTATTTTTTCAATATGTGAGAAATTTTCTGATGGCATTGTGTGACCATGTGTAAATAACACATTGTCCTCAACCATCCCTGTAGAACTAATCATTGTAACTCCTTCTGGAACTAACTTCTGAATATTTGCATCATGGTTTCCAGGAATTAATATGATGTTGCATTTTTCTTTAATTTTTTCAAAAAATAACGGTACTTCATTCCACTCATTTCTAGAAATGCTCTTTATACTCGATTTAATGTCCCCTAACAATATCACTGAATCTGGTTTTTCTTTATCTATTATTTCTGATAATTCTTGAATAGTTTCATTAATTGAAGAGTTTTTTCCAATAAAAATTTCATTTGAGGCCATACTACTTTCAAACCCAATGTGGATATCTGTGACAATGAGATTCTTTTTTTCACCTTTTAGAATTAATGCTGGTTTTGATGGAATTATTCTTGTCTGTAACATCAAAGTTATACTATGAGTATTCTGATTAAATCCTTGTGAATAAAGACTCAGATAGAGTTGAAATACTTGTTTCTGAAAAGCGTGTAAAATTACATATTTTTGAACCAAGTAAAAGAAAAATTTGGACAGTCGTTGGGAAAGGTGAGGAACACTGGGTTGATCCTATTGCACATTATTGTTCCTGTCCTGGGTTTTATTTTGGAAAATTAAATGGCAAATTACTTTGTTATCATCTTGAATCAGTAGAATTGGCTATAAAAGAAAATAAAACTGAACAAATAATTTTTTCTGATGATGAGTTTTCTGATTTTGTTTCTGGATTGATTTCTGATTTATAATAATTAATATTCAATTACGTAATTACTAGAACTGATTTTGATTATACCTAGATGTTGATCAACAAAATTCTGAAATCAAAAAAATTGTAAATTTAATGATACATGATGATCTTCTAGTTGATGAATATGATGTAGAAAAATACAAAAATCAAATTAACGAAGATTATGAGGTTGATGATTGCCGAGCAATGAAAATGGTTTATGAAACACTCTTGTTTAGAAAATTAAAAAATTCTGAATCTAGTGATATTTTAGAAAAAGGTAATGATTTTGGTGCTGGATTCAACTAACTTTACTATAATGGTACAGTATCAATATCATCTTTTGAAACGCCTTTCCAACTACCAGTAACATCAGTTGATTCCACTTCTTCAACTTTGGTAATTTGTTGAATCTTAATGTGGTCTGGATTTGGTGGCATCCATAACATTGCCATATAATCTCCTACATTTCCAACTTTATTTGGTAAAGCCATGGTGATTTTTTCAGCTAAAAACCCTTTTGTGGATAATGCAGTCATTGCTTTTTCTCTAAGATCCATTTTTCCATGTAAAAATAGATAAACATCTTTTTGGGTATCAATTTCTGCCATAAAATCCCTGATTTTTTAGACTAAATCAATCTTTCTTGCTCTAACTCCTTCCAAAAAGGGTTAAATTACAATACTAAGAAACCTTAGTTGTGAAAATCTTTACTGTAGGTAATAGATCTTTTGTTACTAGTTTTCAACTTGCAGGCGTTCCTGGTGTAATATCTGAAACCCCTGAAAATGCTCTTAGTGAAATTAAAAGATTAACTGATGATTCTGATGTTGGCCTAGTTCTTGTAAGTGATGATATCACTGCATCAATTGATGATGAATTGACTGCTCTTCGAGCTGAAAAAGATACTCTTGTTTTTGCATTACCTGCAGCTGGAAGTGAAAAAACTGAAGTCGATTATAGAGTAATGCTCAAAAAGATTCTTGGTGTGTAGTTCTTTTAATCTACTTATACTCAATTCAATAATGTTTTACCATGAAAACCGCATCTGTTAAGGGGCCCTCTATTATCTCAGTAGATGATACCGAAAAACCAGAATTAAGTTCTGGTGAAATTTTAGTACAGATGCATGCTTGTGGGATTTGTGGTTCTGATTTAGAAAAAGTTTTTGGAGAATACGGGCAACCATCAATGCGTTTAGGTCATGAGCCTGCAGGAATAATTTTAGATATTGGCTCTGATGTGATTGAATTCAAAAAAGGTGATAGGGTCTTTACACATCACCATGTTCCTTGTTATGATTGCCATCTATGTAATCATGGAAATGAAACAATGTGTGTGAAATATTCTGAAACTAATCTATCCCCTTGTGGATTGTCTGAAGAATATGTTGTACCTGCATGGAATGTATCTCATGGTGGGGTTCTAAAAATTTCTGATACTCTAAGCTTTGAGGAAGCTGCAATGATTGAACCTTTAGCATGTTGTGTCCGCTCTTGGTCAAAATTTCATCATCAAAAAGGTGATTCAGCTGCAATTTTTGGCGTAGGTCCTACTGGAATAATGCATGTGATGCTAGCTCAGGCACAAAATTTCTCTAAAATCTTTTGTTTTGATGTGAATAATTTTAGATTGGATTTTGCAAAAAAATTTGGTATCACAGAATCCATTAATTCAATGGATGAAAATAAACAACAAAAAATTTTGGAACATACAAATGGATTGGGAGTTGATGTGGCAATTGTTGCTACTAGTAATCTAAAAGCACTTGAGGATGCAATTGATATGGTTAGAAAGGGTGGTTCCGTAATGATGTTTGGCGTTCCTTCAAAAGGAGCAAAACTAAATTTGGATATGAGTAAAATTTATTCTAAAGAAATAACACTTGTAACAAGTTATGCTGCTTCTGATAAAGACACTGCAAAAGCATTATCTCTAATTGAATCATCTCAAATTGATGTTAAACAATTAATTACTCACACGTATACCATTACTGATACTCAAAAAGCATTTGATCATGCACGTAGTGGTGACAAAGCTATGAAAATTATTATAACAAAATAAGAAAGGCTTAAGAAAGGTATTTCTATACTTTCAAAATCGAAGAGATATGGACTGGGGATTACAAAACAGATTATCTAGAATCATTAAACCACAAAATAATCGTGCACTAATGTTGGCAGTAGATCATGGATATTTTCTAGGACCTACTGAAAAATTAGAAAATCCTGCAAAGGTAATTGCACCACTTTTGAAATACTGTGATTCTTTGATGGTTACGCGTGGTGTTCAAAGATCCTCTGTTTCTGCAACAACTGATACTCCGATGGTATTGAGAGTTTCTGGAGGGTCTAGTATTATTGGTGAGGATTTATCTCAAGAAGATATTACGGTATCTATTGAAGATGCAATTAGACTAAACGCTAGTGCTCTTGCAATGTCTATCTTTGTTGGTTCAAAATATGAATATCAAACAGTTGTCAATCTTGGAAAACTAGTCAGTAAGGCTCAAAAATACGGTATTCCAGTTTTAGCAGTTACTGCAGTTGGAAAAGAATTAGGTAAAGATGCACGTTATCTTTCACTGGCCTGTAGAATAGCAGCTGAACAAGGTGCAAATATTGTAAAAACATACTATTGTGAAAATTTTGAAAAAGTAGTCCAATCATGCCCTGTACCAATTATTGTTGCAGGTGGAAAGAAAATTCCTGAACGTGACGCATTACAATTAACATACAATTCAATCAAGGCTGGAGCTGTGGGTGTAGATATTGGTAGAAATGTTTGGCAATCAGAACATCCTGTTGCTATGATTAGAGCCGTTAGATCAATAGTTCATGGAAATTCAAATGTTGAGCAAGCATTTAGTCTATACAAAAAATTAGCTAGTGAAGACTCTAAACACAATTCAAACAAACCTAATCAAAACAATTCAAACAAACCTAATCAAAACAATTCAAACAAACCTAATCAAAACAATTCAAACAAACCTAATCAAAACAATTCA
>Ga0208748_1000617_pt1 | contig 17970 bp, 19 predicted proteins | sample Knorr_S7_td_Bott_FD_185599 | JGI IMG/M metagenome (GOLD analysis project Ga0208748, IMG submission 185599) | Marine microbial communities from Southern Atlantic Ocean transect - Knorr_S7_td_Bottom_ad_4513_LV_A (SPAdes) (version 2) | ecosystem: Environmental > Aquatic > Marine > Oceanic | place... | reverse complement strand
CACTAAGTCTGGCCATCCAGAATTATCCAAGTGGAAATATCCGCTTCCTGGTGATAGTCTTATATTTCGCATTAGTCGTGTAATCATTAATGTACAGACTGGGGGCGAAGAACTCACAACTTTACCGGAAATTATTAGATTGAAAATGCCGCCAGATCAACACCGTAGTACGAGTGATGATCATATAGCGGGCCGAGGAGGGGTATTCTTAGATGTTCGGTGGAGTGAAGACGCAAAGAATTTAGCGTTTGTATCTAGTTCTCGAGATCACAAAGAAGCTCAACTGCGTGTGGCGAACACAACAACTGGTGAAGTACGTGATATAATGAAAGAAGTGCAAAAAACCTATTTTGAATCAGGTGATGGTTTTTCCAACTGGCATTATTTATCAGGGACGAATGAAGTAATTTGGTTTTCTGAAAGGGACAACTGGGGTCATCTGTACTTGATTGATCTGAAAACGGGAAAGATTAAGAATCGAATCACCAAAGGCGAATGGGCCGTGCAGCAGGTCAGATATGTAGATCGTAAGAATCGAAAAATATACTTTTCTGGTGGTGGTAAAGAAGATGGTAATCCCTATTATTGGTATTACTACAGTGTCAATATGGATGGTTCCGAATTAAAACTTCTGACACCGGAATATGCACACCACACCGTTAACTTTTCTCCAAAATATAAATATTTCATAGACAGTTATTCCACGCCAGTTATACCACCAGTCACTGTTCTGAGGGACATGGATGGTAACCAGTTAATTAAGTTAGAAGAAGCTGATATTTCACAATTGATGACTTCAGGTTGGAAACCGCCTATCCAGATTAAAACCAAAGCTCGTGACGGTGTGACGGATATTTATGGGCTTATGTATAAACCCACCAATTTTGATCCAAACAGGAAATATCCAGTTTTAAACCCACTATATCCAGGTCCACAATCTGGCAGTGTAGGGAGCCGCAGCTTTAGATCATCCAGAAGTGATAAGCAGGCTGTAGCAGAACTTGGATTTATAGTTATTGAAGTCGACGCAATGGGTACTCCTGGGCGTTCAAAATCCTTTCACGATGCATACTATGGAAATATGGGAGATAATGGGTTACCAGATCAAGTTGAAGCAATCAAACAACTAGGTGCTCAGCATCTATGGATGGATCTTGACCGAGTAGGTATTTATGGCGGTTCTGGCGGTGGCTTTGCATCTACAGGTGGAATTCTACGTTACCCTGATTTCTATAAAGTGGCCGTCTCAGGTTCTGGCAATCATGACAATGCTACCTATGAAGACGACTGGGGTGAAAAATGGCAAGGAATGCTCATCAAAAATGAGGATGGCACCACTACCTATGATAATCAGGCTAATCATCTCTTAGCAGAGAATTTAAAAGGTAAGTTACTACTGGGACACGGTTCACTTGATGGAAACGTACCAGTCAATAATACCCTATTAATGGCAAAAGCCTTGATCGATGCGAACAAAGATTTTGATATGCTTATTTTCCCTAATAAGGGTCATGGACTTGGGCAATATTGGATGAGACGAAGGTGGGATTATTTTGTACGTCATTTAATCAGAGTAGAACCACCAAAAGAATTTAAATTTAAATGAAACGCCTCTGGCTCAAATAGCCTCCTCACGGGGGCTTTTTTGTTTATAAGAGTTTAATGTGAACTTTTTTTATGCAATATTTTTGGCTCTCATCATTTAAGTGATTTTTTTAGAAATGCCAAGGTTCGTTCAAATGCTAGTGCTGATGCTGCTTCAACATAATTTGGGTTTTGTAAGGGTCGACTTGCAAAGCCATGAGTGGTGTTAGGATAAATATAAATTTCGTGGTCACCATTTTGAGTTTTGAGTAAGGCTTGAAATTCTTTTACAGTTTCAACTGAGATTCCTCGGTCTTTATCTGCAAAATGCCCAATAATATTTGCGCGCATTTTCTGTAGATCATCTTTCGGATTAAAGCGACCATAATAAATCACTGAAGCCTTAACACCTAGGTTATTTTTAGCAATCTGATAGGACCAACCTCCGCCAAAGCACCAACCGATGGATGCCATTCGATTATTATCTACATTAGTTTGATTTTTCAGATATTTTATTGCTGCAGAAAGATTGTTAAATGCTTTGTCCATATTTTGCCTTACTGCACCCGCTAACCGTCTTGCTTCACTTGGCTTATTGGTACTTTCGGAGTGGTATAGGTCTACGGCAAGAGCAGCATAGCCTTGAGCGGCAAAATGATCAGCCTTCTTACGTATATCATCGTTAAGACCCCACCATTCATGAATCAGTATAATCCCTGGTGCAGGATTTTTCGTTTTTGGAAGAGCCAAGTAGCCATTTATTGAAGTGTCGCCTTCTTTGTGATAAGTAATCGTCTGAGCCCATGATGGTAGCAAAATTAGATAGTATAAGATGAATATTTTTTTCATACCGAAATCTAACCATTTTTATAGTATTATTTATAAATAAATGAAACGCCTCTGGTTTAAATAGCCTCCTTACGGGGGCTTTATTTTTCGGGAAAGAAACCTAGTAGTTTTGATATACGTATGTACTAGAAGTGTCTAAAACACTTCTTTTGGTACTCCATTATTCTGCATTATCATGAGAATGGGTTGTCATTTTGGCAGTGAGGGGTGTCAATGTGACGTTTAATATTTAGTAATTGTCATAGAATATAAATTGGACTAGTAATTGTAATCTATTTAATGATTACTGATAAGAGGTATTATTATGGAAAATCAACAAATGAATCCAAATCCCGAAGCGGGGATTAATCCGCTTGAAAAGTATGGGATAAATCTTACTGAACTTGCCAAAGAGGGCAAGATAGATCCAGTTATTGGATGTGAAGATGAAATTCGCCGAATTATCCAAATTCTATCCCGTAGAAAAAAGAATAATCCAGTATTGATTGGAGAACCGGGTACAGGTAAAACTACAATAGTCGAAGGACTCGCCAAACGAATAGTGGAAGGTGATGTTCCTGAAAATATTAAGGGAAAACAATTAATCACTATGGACTTGTCAGCTATGGTGGCAGGTGCTATGTATAAAGGTCAGTTTGAGGAACGACTTAAAAACTTTGTAGATGCCGTTAAAGAACAGAACGGCGATATTATCATATTCATTGACGAAATACATATGATAGTTGGGGCTGGTGGCCAAGGTCAAATGGATGTAGCTAACATTATCAAACCCGAGTTAGCACGCGGAACTTTAAAGGTTATAGGTGCCACCACTCTCAATGAATATCAGAAATATGTGGAACCAGATGCCGCACTTGAACGGAGATTTCAACAAGTGTATATCGCAGAACCAAATGTAGAAGATACCATTACAATACTACGGGGTATTAAAGACAAGTATGAGGTTCATCACGGATTGAGTATCAGAGATTCTGCACTTATTTCTGCAGCAACATTATCAGATAGATACATATCCGATAGATTTCTGCCAGATAAGGCGGTGGATTTAGTAGATGAAGCCGCCTCCAAACTTCGTATGGAGATGAACTCTGCACCAGAACTAATTGATAATCTTAGACGTAAACTGATACAGTTAGAAGTTGAAAGAGAAGCACTCAAAAAGGAAAAGGATGTAAAGTCCAAAGAGAGATTGAAAAATTGTAAAAACGAGATTAAAACTACCAAAGATGAACTTGGTAAAAATATGGTAGTGTGGGAAAAGGAAAAAGAGGCAGTTGATAATGTTTCCAAACTCAAAGAAGAACTTGAAAATGCAAAGTTCCAAATGGAATGTAACCAAAGAGATGGTAATTATGCAGAAGCTTCAAAATATCAGTATGAAACAATTCCTAATCTCGAAAAAAAGATAGAAGATTATTCCAAGACTTTAGAAAACTCCAGATTTGTAAAACTCGAAGTAACTACCGAAGATATAGCAGAAGTAGTATCAAAATGGACTGGTATTCCCGTAAATAAAATGTTGGAAGGTGAGAAAGAAAAACTCTTACAGTTAGAAGACCATTTAAGAAATAGAGTTATAGGACAAGAAGAAGCACTAAATAAAACTGCTGATGTAATTCGTATGTCTAAGATGGGTGTTACAGATGTTAATAGACCACTTGGTTCATTTCTATTTTTAGGAAATACGGGTGTAGGTAAAACAGAACTTGGTAAGACATTAGCAGAAGCACTCTTTGATGATGAGAAGGCTTTGGTTCGTGTTGATATGAGTGAGTTAATGGAACAACATTCAATATCCAAACTGATTGGTTCACCTCCAGGATATATTGGATATGATGAGGGTGGACAGCTGACTGAGAAAATTCGTCGGCGTCCTTACTCTGTTATCTTGTTTGATGAGATAGAAAAGGCTCATCCAAGTGTATTGAATATTCTATTACAAGTTTTAGATGATGGAAGATTAACTGATTCTAAGGGCAGGACAATTAATTTCAAAAACACGATTATTGTAATGACTACTAATTTAGCTGAATCAGAAATTAATGTATTTTTAAGACCAGAGTTTAGAAACAGAATAGACGAGATTGTTAAATTCAATGATTTGAGCAAGGAAGTAATTGAGAAGATTGTGGAAATGCACATTCATCGAATGATAGTAACAATTGAGAAACAAGGTATTAAATGTGATGTTAATGGTAGTATTCGCGACTATTTAATAAAGAACGGATATCAACCTGAATATGGTGCAAGACCCATAAATAGATTAATTCGTAGGGATATACTTTCGCAAGTATCCAGATATATGTTGGAGAATCCTGATGTGGAATCTATAGATATAGGATACGATAATGGCATAATTGTGAATAGGTGAAATTGTGACCGACGACCCTCAGCGGGCTTTTTTGTTTATAAAAGAGACACCCACATTGCTGGGTAATTTTTGTGTAATTTCCTGTATGAAGCGTTCCACATACCATAAAGAATTGGTGGAGCATTTTAAAAATAATGAGATACCTATGTGAAGTAGGTCTATATATCTCATAGCAATTTAATGGATAAAATGAGTTGGCAAATAGTAGCAACACCACGTTAGGAGAAAATAATTTTGCAGCATTAAAAATGTTGAAGGAAGTAACCAAAGTTTTTGAAAATGAAAAAATAAAATATGTTCTTGATTGTGGTACTCTATTAGGTGTTTATCGAGAGAATAGACTGCTTCCATGGGATAATGATGTGGATTTGAGTTTTTTCTGTGATGATGAAAAAAAGATTAAATTCCTTGTAAAACAAATCAGGAGAGCTGGATACTACGTAAAAATAAAATATCAGGAAAAAAATGATTATCCCCTCAAAAAAGGAAAGATAAGGTTACTAAAAGTATTTAATAAAAATATATTTTACCGAAACAGGGTCTTGCTGGACTGTTTTTTGATGAGAAAACTCGGTGAAGAAAATTTTGTTTGTGCATATGGAGGAATAAATCACTATACTAAAATAAACATTCCTTATAAATATTTTGATAAAGTTGGTTATCTTAAATTTGAAGGAAAAACATTTTCCATTCCCAATCTAATTGAAGACTATCTTACCCATCGGTACGGTGACTGGAGAATTCCGATAGATGATGGTAGCTATGACTATAGAAAAGATGACCATTCAATCGTCTTTTCTCAGATATTAGAAACAAATACTGTAAAAAGTAATGGGGAGAATTAAAAGGGGACGAACTGAAATGAAACGTCTCTGGCTCAAATAGCCTCCTCACGGGGGCTTTTTTGTTTACACCAAGGACTGGCTCACACCTTTTTACATATCGGCTCTTAAAATTACTGTGTAATTTCCTGTATGAAACGCCTCTGGCTCAACCCCCACTCAAAGGATTTAAACAAGAGCCCCGCATTTGTGGATTTTTGTTTGTGGGATGATGTGTAGATTTGGATATACGTAGATATATTGTTTTACTTTTGATTTCAGGTATTCTTTGGGCACAGACTGATGTTGATATATTGATTATGAAAGATGGTACTACATATTATGGGGAATATTCAAGAAGTAAGGTAGATAAAGTATTTTTTAAACCTCAAGGTGCGTTCGCTTTCCAACCAGTTTCTGTTAAACAAATTGAGAGATTAGAATTAAAAGATGGTCAAATCATCGTTCTTGGTGGCAAAGTAAAAATTATAACTATTGAAGAATATCAAAAATTAAGTACTAAAGAAAAAGCACTTTTTGATGCGAAATTAATTGATTTGGGGCATTGGGCTTTTTACGGACCATTAAGTGGTATTACTTTATATCTGTCCCTCGGTAAAATTCAGAAGATACCTATTGAAGGTTCTATAGCGGCTAGTTTGACGATTCCTTATCTTATCTTAAATCTAAAAAAAGTGAAATTTAGTTATCCTCAATCTTTGGCGAATGAGTATGATAGATTATACTACAAACAAGTATATTCTAAAAATATCAAAAATAGAAAGGGTAATATAATTATGGCTTCTATTGCCATTACAGGAGTTGGGGCTTTTTTAATGTTTATGAAAGCGATGAGTGATTTTGATTTTGGCAGTGATTCGGATTGGACCCTTTAAAAGAGACACCCGCATTGTTGTATAATTTTGTGTAATTTTCGGTATGAAACGCCTCTGGCTCAAATAAATGAATAATAAAATATTAGCTGGAATAATTACATTTCTGAACTGGACAATTGTTTGTGGTTCTTTTATGCTATGGCCTACATCCGAAAAGCTAAAAAAGCTGAAAAAACATAAATGAAACGCCTCTGGCTCATATTAATTGTATTTCTAATCATCTCTTGCGAGGAAAGAGCGCCAGATGATGTATTATCAGAAATTGATTATTTAATTTTTGGACATTATTATGGTAAATGCATTGGTGAAGAATGCATTGAAATTTTTAAGCTCACAAAAACTAAACTATATGAGGATATAAATGATAATTACCCATCGATCTCACCCTACCATGGCAGGTTTGAATTGATTGAAAATAATAAATTCTTATTGGTAAGAGACTTAATCGAATATTTTCCAGAAAAAATATTAAGCGAGAGTGATTCAGTTTTTGGATGTCCTGATTGTGCAGATCAAGGCGGTCTATATATTGAATATAATATTAATAAAATATCAAGGAATTTTAAACTTGATCGAGATCAAAACAAAATTCCAAGTTATTTACATGATTTTTTGAATCGAATTGACGAAAAAATAAAAATAATAAACGATATAACTAAATGAAACGCTTCTGGGTCAAATAAAGGATAATAAAATGAAAACCTCTCTCTTCTCAATTCTCGTAGCAATAATATTAATAACCCCAATCAACACCCTTTTTGCCCAAGGTGATAAAAGTGAAACTTTAACTATCGAAAAAATAGCCATTGATACAAAATTTAATGGGGTGGGTCTTATTGCTACGGGTGGCAAAATATCACTTCTAAAAGATTACCACATAAACAATATGCCCGGGGAACCGCATAATGTAGGTACAAAATTTAATATTGGTTCAATTGGTAAAGTGTTTACAGCTGTTGCCATTGGACAACTTGTTGATAAAGGCATTCTTAGTTTTGATGATACCATTAAAAGCCATATGCCTCACCTCCCTGAATCATTTGAGAATATTAAAATTAGCCACCTCCTAACCCATATGTCTGGAATTGGAAATTTTTTCCAACCAATATATCGTGATAAAATTTATTCATTTAAGAAAATTTCAGACATTATGGAAATAATTTTATCAGAACCGCATGCATTTTCGCCCGGTGAAAAAATGCAATATTCTAATTCAGGGTTCGTGGTCTTAGGGGCCTTAATCGAAGAAATAACAGGGCAAAGCTATGAAGCATATATTCAAAAAAATGTTTTTGACCTTGCAAAAATGAACTCAACCAGTTTCACCTTTGATGATAAAACAGCAACGAACTACTCAAAAGGAATGATGCGGACTTCAGGTGGGGACAACGCCTCCAAGCCTTTACAAAAATCAAGAACCCGACGGGCCCTTCCTGCAGGTGGAATGTTCAGCACAGCTGAAGATCTTTATAATTTTGCCATTGCATTAATTAATAATGATTTGATGAGCAAAAAAACCACAAAAATAATGACATCCGCCAAACCTGGAACAATAAGAAAAAGCAGAAGCACGGGCAAGGACGTAGGCTATGGTTATGGTTTTAATGTTTCTCAAGATGGATTAAGGATTGGCCATGGAGGGGGCGGACCGGGTATTAATGCTGAATTGATAATTTGGCCGCAAACCCAAAATATTATTATCACATTAACAAACCTAGACCCTCCTTTGGCCAGTAATTTTGCAAATAAAATTGAAAATTATATTAAAAATAAAACCTCTCAAAACCTAAAATGAAACGCCTATGGCTCAAATAAAGGAGTACAAAATGAATAAATCAGCAAAGCATCAAGCAATTCTATCCTTTATTATGGTCTTTATTTTTGGTTGCTACAACGCACCAACCCCACTTAAAATCGGCGTTATCGGTTCGGGACGCATGGGTGGTTCTGTCGGTCTGCGTTGGGCTGAAGCCGGCCACGAAATACTATTTTCATCACGGCACCCTGATCAGCTCAGTGACCTAGTGACGCAAGCTGGGCCTAGAGCAAGAGCTGGTTATCCACAGGAAGCAGCCGAGTTTGGTGATATCATATTTATTGCGGTTCCTTACGCGGCTACGCCCCAGGTCGGCCGAGATTATGGGCCCCTCATGCAAGGTAAAATCGTGATCGATTGCGGTAATCCTTATGTACAACGAGATGGCGAGATGGCAGCAGTTGCTCTTGAAAAAGGAACTGGAGTTGCGTCTGCAGAATTCTTACCCGGAGTGAAACTGGTTAGAGCATTCAACGCGGTGAGCTGGGTAGAAGTAAATGAACAAGCACACCGAGAAGGGGAACTAATAGCGATTCCAATTGCCGGTGATGACCAAGAAGCTCTTGCCGTGGCTACCCAACTGGTGATCGACGCGGGATTCGATCCCGTTTTAGTCGGCGGGTTGGATAAAGCCGGGCTTTTCGATCAGGGAACTGCAGTGTACGTAAAAGGGATGACTGCAAGAGAGATGCGTGCCGAGTTAGGCCTTGAGGTAAAAACGCCCCTGGCTCAAATAAAGGATTAAAATAATGAGGAATATACTTGCAAGAGGCGGGATTGAATTTTTAGCGGTCTTTTTAGGCATCGGCCTTTCTTTTAATGTGGAGGAATGGCGGGAAGAAAGTCAGATAAGGGAAAGACTAAAAGGAGATTATTATGCCATTCAACAAGATCTCGAAAAAGATATCCCTTATTTAAACCAAATTATTGAAGGTCAAATAGGAAGTAAAGAAGCCGGATTAAAATTGATTCAAATGTTGGATGAAGAAAATTCTTTTGATTATGAATTATTTGTTAAATCCAAAAGATTGGTAACCTCAGGCAATACATTCTTTGGTACAAAAGCGTCGTATGAAGCATCGGTTTCCAGTGGACGATTCACTTATTTTGGTGTAGATACTTTAGCAAATGAAATCGGAAAGGTATATGAACATCATTACAACAGATTAGATCTAAACGGGCTGCTACTTGATGAAGCTAATCAGTATAAAATGCCAGATTTTAATTCGGGTGTCAGATATTTATCTGACAAAATCAAAAAACAAAATTTAGATATAATACTTTCGCCAGTATATTATCCTGCGGTAGTGGATTTTATTTCACTTCAAAATTCATATATAAGAAAGGCCAATTTGGCCTTATACCAAATGAAAAAGGTAAATGAATTATTACTAAAAAAATTGAATGAATAGTGTTTATTTAACATTTGAATGAAACGCCTCTGGCTCATATTAATCTTATTTTTAATAGCATGTGATAGATCTGATCCATTGGATGATGCATGCTATTTAATCCCTGATACTGGACCGTGTGACGCAGCGTTCCCGCGATATTATTACGATCAGGATGCGGGGAAATGTAAGGAATTTATATGGGGTGGATGCGGTGGTGTGGTCCCATTTGAGACTATGGAAGAATGTAATAGTGGCTGTGATGACTAATTAAATGAAACGCCTCTGGCTTAAATAAAAAAGAACACAATGAAGAAGATAAAGATAATATTAGCATTTTTACTTTTATTCACCATAGCGTGCGAACTCAATCTTGGTGAAGGAGATAAAAAAGATAAAAATGGCGGAGGTGGATGTCAAATACGCCTTAAATGATACTATATCAATTTCCACAATAAAACGCCACTGGTTCAAATAAAGTCTAAAGAAAATGAAAAACTATTTAATTCTCTATCCTGCTTTTTCGATGATATTTTTAACTTTTTTTATTTATATAAAAAATAGACTGGATGCAAATAAGGCATATAAATCAGGGGAAGTTGAAGGTAAGTATTTTAAAACATACGATGGGAAAGCACCCTATTATCTTGAGACCTCAAGACAAACACTAAAAAATCAATTTGAATTGCCCGTTATATTTTATTTCTTGGTTGTCTTGCTCTATATCAATGAAACTATAACTATCTATGAACTTATGCTTTCTTGGACATTCTCTATTTCTCGCTATTTACATGCTTATATACGATTAACTTCAAATTATGTACCTTATCGTGCAAAGATATTTACTTTTGGTTATTTCACTTTAATCATTTTATCAATTGATGTATTAATTAGTCTAACTAACCCCCTATGACAATTTATCAAATGAACCGCCTCTGGCTCAAATAGCCTCCTCATGTGTGCTTTAATGGAAGATTGGGGCATATAAATGTCTGATTTTTTACCCTATTTATTAATCACTACTTATTTTACTGACCCTTTTATTTTATCCAAATTTTGTCGAGAATCGACACAGTCTTGGAAAGCGTGTGTACGTTAATAGCGTACCGTGTTGTTATGTGAATATATTGAACTATAAAGATTTATAGTTTATATTGATTAACAGATTTATGCCAAAATTTACACTACGAATTAATAAAAAAACTCACCGCATTAATATAGATGCGGATACACCATTATTGTGGGTTCTTAGGGATGAATTAGGTTATACTGGTACTAAGTATGGTTGTGGACGTGGGCTTTGTGGAGCGTGCACTATTCATGTGGACGGTGAAGCCACACGCTCTTGTATGACGGCAGTTGATAATGTGGATGGTGCCGAGATCACTACAATAGAGGGATTATCTATAGACAATTCACATCCTATTCAAAAGTCCTGGATTTCAGAGGAAGTTCCTCAGTGTGGTTATTGTCAACCTGGACAGATTATGACAGCTGCAGCTTTATTAGATCGAAATGCTGATCCTGATGATGAAGACATTGATTCTGCAATGAAGATGAATCTATGTCGGTGTGGTACTTATGATCGAATTCGTAAAGCCATCCATCTGGCTGCAAAGGAACAAAAATGAGCCAAGATTTTTCACGTCGAGATTTCTTGAAAGTATCTTCCGCAGTTGGGGTAGGTTTGGTCATTAGTGTGGCTTTGCCTTATAAAGAACGATTGGTTGCTGCTGGGATAGTTGAAAATTCTTTTGAGCCTAATGTATGGATCAAGATTTCACCAGATAACAAGGTTGTAATAACCTTAGCAAAGTCAGAAATGGGACAACATATACGTACTTCAATACCAATGATAGTTGCGGAAGAACTTAATGCTGATTGGTCTCTGGTTAATGTTGTACAAGCAGATACACATCCGGATAAATATGGAAGTCAAAGCACTGGCGGAAGTGGATCAATTAGACGTTCCTATATGCGTTTAAGAAAAGCTGGCGCAACAGCAAGAGACCTATTGATTCAGGCCGCTTCATTGAAATGGGAAGTTCCAGCTAGTGAATGTAAAGCATACATGAGTGAAGTCATTCACTCGAAATCAAAAAGATCTTTGAAGTTTGGAGATTTAATATCATTAGCAGGAAAACTTGATGCTCCTATTGATCCAATCTTAAAAGATGAAAAAGACTTTACATTAATTGGTAAATCACTACCTGGTTTAGATACTGTTTCTAGAGTTAATGGATCTGCAAAGTTTGGTCTAGATATAAGATTACCAAATATGCTATATGCTACTGTACTTAAATGTCAAACATTCGGAGGCTCCTTAAAGTCTTTTAACGCAAAAAAAGCAAACAAAATAAATGGTGTAAAATATGTTTTTGAAGTAGAAGGTGGAATAGCAGTGGTGGCTACAAATACTTGGTCAGCTATTAAAGGTCAAAGAGCGCTTGATGTTGAATGGGACCATGGTGATTTTTATTCATGGGATAGTAAAAAAATTAAAAATATGATGGAAACTAAATTTCAGGATAAAGCAGTAATCGCTAAAGAAGTTGGTAATACAAAAAATTTGAAAAATAATATTTCAATTGAATCTAATTATGAGGTTCCATTTACATCTCATGCAACAATGGAAACTATGAATTGTGTAGCTCATGTTAATAAAACTTCTGCAGAATTATGGGTGCCTACCCAGTCCCCTCAACGTATTCAAAGTTCTATTGCTGAAAAACTTAATTTTGATATAGAAAAAGTAAAAGTAAATGTGACTTTAATGGGAGGAGGCTTTGGAAGAAGGTTGTGGTCAGATTTTATACCAGATGCTGTTGAAATTTCAAAAAAAATAAAAAAGCCAGTTAAGCTTCTTTGGACAAGAGAAGATGATATGAAGCATGATTTCTACCGACCTGCGAGCCTTCACAAACTTAAAGGTTCTCTATCAGATAAAAATGAACTTATTTCTTGGGAACACCATATAGTTTCTCCTTCAATTTCAGGGCAACGTTCACCTGAAAGATTTAAAAATGGGCAATTAGATCGAAGTGCAGTTAATGGTGCTAATAATTTGCCCTATGACGTACCAAATATTTTAGTGGACTATGTAATGTCTAACACTGAAGTCCCTGTAGGTTGGTGGAGGTCTGTTTATAATTCTCAAAATGCTTTTGCTAATGAAGTATTCATAGATGAGCTTGCTTATAAGGCAGGTGTAGACGCATTAGAATTTAGAATAACCATGCTAAATAACTCACCTAGGCATAAAGCAGTATTAAGGTTAGCAGCTGAAAAAGCTGGATGGGGCAAGCATTTAGCAAAAGGGCAAGGTATGGGATTGGCAGTCCATGAATCTTTCGGTTCTTGGTCAGCACAGGTAGCTACAGTAACAGTCTCAAAGGCTGGTGAATTATCAGTTGATAAAATTGTTGCTTCTATTGACTGCGGTACTGTCATCAACCCTGATGGAGTTAAAGCACAAATGGAAGGATCAATTGTATATGGATTAACATCTACTTTAAAAGGCGAAATAACCATTGAAAAAGGTGCCGTAGCTCAATCTAACTTTCATGATTTTGAGCTTTTACGAATTGATGAAATGCCAAAAGTAGAAATACATATTGTACCAAGTATAGAACCTCCAAGTGGAGCTGGTGAACCCGGACTTCCTCCTGTTGCACCTGCCGTAGCAAACGCTATTTTTAATGCTAATGGTAAAAGAGTGCGAAAACTTCCAATTAAATCAAAAGATTTAAAAGTTTAAATTTTTAGTTTAAGACTCTAATTTGAATATCTCTGCAACAATTCTTGCTGCAGGCTCTTCTGAGCACATGGAAGAAGCAAATAAGTTATTGTTACCATATAGAAGTGAAGCAACGGGAAAACAAATGAAACACCTCTATCTTAAATAAAGGAGTAAAATAGAAAAACATATAGAATATTACCCTAATGGACAGAAGAAGTATGAAGGAACTTACAAGGATGGGAAAAAAGATGGATTATGGACTCGCTTTTCTGAATAGGGACGTAAGGAAAATCAAATGGTTTACAACCAAAGTAAATATGATTATATCTATTTAGATAATGGAATAGTATCAGCAATCCAAGAATGACTAAATGAAAAAAATAATTTTACCGCTTTTATCTATATTGTTATTACTGGGTAATGTCGTCTGTGATTTACCACCGGAGGATGATCTAAAAAACTGTGTGGATGAATACAATTTAAATGACTTATTAGAAGCACCGGAAGAATTAACAATTGGAAAAAATCAGTTCTTCTTGGATACATATATGTGGAGGGATTTCATGCCTATTTCACCCCCCAATGGTCAACCCTTGATTGCAGTCGTTTGGTTATTTGAAAAAGACTCACTAATAATATCTGAAACGTTAGAATTGAATCACATGTGGGTAATTAATAATAATGATATTTGGGAAGGAGACCTTAAAGATGAAGGTCACTCTGAGCAGCAACGATATCGTATTGTAAGAGTTGCGAGAGACGGTCCCAAATGGGAGCCTAATATTTATGTAGATGTTGTTGTATTGGTAAAGTCGGATGGAAATAAATGTGCCTTAATAAAAGCAAATAATCAAATTATTCACAGAACTGATTAATTTAATTATTTAAGCATCATTGATAACTGTTAAATGAAACGCCTCTGGCTCAAATAGCCTCCTCACGGGGGCTTTTTTGTTTGTGGGATGATGAGTAGATTTGGTTATGATTAAGCATATTATAACACTTTTATTATCTATTGGGTTCATTTTGGGAAAAGAAGTATCTATAGTGGAAGTCAATGTTGGTAAGTTAATATTTAACTGTCGAACATCAGGATTGTCCAATAATGGAGATGGCATAATACTGCTGCATGGATGGCCTGAGACTTCTCACATGTGGGTTGATTTAATGGAATTATTATCTGATAAAGGTTTTAGAGTGGTAGCACCAGACCAAAGAGGTTATAGTCCACAAGCAAGACCTAATAATATAAATGAATATAAAATTGAAAAAATTGTGCAAGATGTTTTCTCTATTGCTGATTCCTTTGAATTCGAACAATTCCATTTAATAGGGCATGATTGGGGTGCTTCTATTGGTTGGGCAAGTACATATACTAAGCCTGAGAGGATAATAACTTGGACAGCAATGTCTGTACCTCATTTAAGTGCATTTGGTCAAGCACTGCAGTCAGATAATGACCAAAAAAAGAAAAGTCGTTACATAAGCTTCTTTAAATTGCCATTTATACCAGAGTTTTATTTTTCAATTAATGATTATAAAAATCTAAAAAAAATATGGAATAAAAGTTCAGATGAACAAATAGATGCCTATCTACAAGTTTTTAAAGGAGATGGTGCATTGAAAGCATCATTGAATTGGTATCGGGCGAATATTGACTCGAAAGCAAATAACAATAAAATCAATGAATTGGGTAATATATATACTCCAAGTCAATTAATTTGGGGTAATAAAGATATGGCGCTTGGAAGACGAGGCGCTGAAATGACAGGAAAATATATGAAAGGTAAATATCAATTTATTGAATTAGATGCAGGTCACTGGTTAATCCAAGATGATTATTCTAATGTCTCGACTTCGATAGTTAATATTATAGAGCAACATGCAATCAAAAAACAATGAAACGCCTTTGAAATAACCCCCACCAAAAGATTTAAGCAAGAGCCCCGCAGCAGCGGGGTTTTTTGTTTATAAAAGAGACACCCACATTGTTGGGTAATTTTTGTGTAATTTCTAGTATGAAACGCCTCTGGCTCATATAGAGGAGAATAAAATGGACTTTAGTAAATCGATTCAAATTTGCATAAAAAAGTCTTTTAACTCTTCAAACACTCATTGGCAGAGATATCCAAAAATTGGCGGTTTTGAAGTAACAAGTTTTGTTTAGGAGCCCTTTTTTTGAAATGTAGTTTAATCCATGCCTGAACTTCCGGAGGTAGAGACTGTTGTTGCCTTTTTATCGCCTGTCCTTCAAGATAAATTTATTCGCTCCATTGATTTGCCGAATGGATATTCTAAAGTCATTGAAAATGGAAATTTATCCTCTGTAATTAATGCAGTTAAGGGGAGAAAAATAGTTCGGTTAAGCAGGCGCGGGAAGTATATTGTTTTTGAATTAAGCCAGGGGTTCCTGGTATTTCACCTGCGAATGACAGGGAAGTTGCTTCTTCATCCTCTTCAGAAGAAATTTGAGAAACAACTTTCGTTTCATATCGGATTTAAAGACAATTCAAATTTATATTTTTACGATACCCGTAAATTTGGCCGAATTTATTTTAGCAGAACATTGGAATGGCTGGAAGAAAAACTTGGGATTGAACCCCTTTCAAAAGAGTTTAATCTGAGCTGGCTGACTCAATCTTTAGGACAGCGAAAAAGGATGATGAAACCGTTATTTCTTGATCAATCTTATATCGCAGGATTAGGTAATATTTACATTGATGAAATTTTATGGAAAGCCAGCATACATCCTCAAAGTATTTCGAATAAAATTCCTGAACAAAGTATTCCTAATTTGTACAAAAGCATCCGGTCTATTCTTCAGGATGCAATTTCTTATAATGGCACTACGTTTATCAATTTTTCTTTCGGAGAGAATCGAACAGGGGAGTTTAAAGAAAAGTTAAATGTTTTTGGGAAGCAGGGCCAATCTTGTCCGAACTGCAAAGGGAAGATTCAAAAATTTCGAGTAGGGCAGAGGGGAACTCACATTTGCAATCATTGTCAGAAACTTTATGTGTAAAATTATTTTTACCAGGAATTAGTGTAATCATTAGAAGGATCCATGATACAAATAAACCTGGCTGGTACATGTTAATTTTATTATTAATTATGCCAATTCTGTTAATTGAGTATTTGTTTGGGTTCGGCCTTCAATGGATGGCCATGTTCGGTGTATTTGGTACTTTAGCATTTTGTGTGTAGCTGTTTCAATCAAGTGATGAAGGTGAAAATCAATATGGTCCTGATCCTACGACTTAAATGAAACTCCTTTGGCTTAAATAGCCTCCTCTCGGGGGCTTTTTTGTTTATAAAAGAGACGCCCAAATTGTTGGGTGATTATGTGTAATTTCCTGTATGAAACGCCTCGGGCTCAAATAAAGGAGAACAAATGAAAAACCCACTCGTGATACTGCTTGTCTTTTCCCTGCTTAGCCCGTACTTGGTGTCTGCTCAGTCCAACACCTGTCAAGACAAGGAGTTTCTCAGATTAAAGGATGTGAACATCAACGATATGACAGACAGAGAGTATCAATACTTTATGATGATGTCGAAGGAGTGCGTTGATGATGATGACGAAAAAAAGTTAACTATGAAACTTAAATCCAAACTATTATTGCTCATAATTGGTGTTGCAGTCCTTTACTCTATTTATGATGATGAGAATGATGATCACCATAAGATAAAAGATAAAAAATGAAACGCCTCTGGCTCAAATAAAGGAATAAAGAATGAAATGGTTTATTAAATGTATTAAAAATTATACAGTTTTCAAGGGAAGGGCAGTTAGGCCAGAGTTTTGGTATTTTGCGCTAGCCAGTGCAATTATTCAAATTTCTCTTTTAATAATTGATATAATCATAGGTTGGGATGTAGGTATAATTGATGGAATAAAAACATTTCCTTTATTTGAAACTTCTCGTCTTTTACTTTTAGTCCCTTCTATTTCAGTTACAGTGAGAAGATTGCACGATATTAATAAAAATGGCTGGTGGAGTTTATTATGGGGATTACCTGTTATTGGTTGGGTAATACTGGTACTCTGGTTGTGTAAAAATGGAGATGAGGGTGAAAACCAATATGGCTTCGCAGGCTAAATGAAACGCCTCCGGCTCAAATAAAGGAGAAGAAAATGAACCATCCAAAACTGTTAATTCTGCTGTCAGCTTTATTGCTGACAACTTTCGCCGTTCAAGGGCAGCAAATCTTGATCCGCGCCGGTCGACTCATTGATACAAACTTGAAAACTGTCAAAAAGAATGTAGATATTCTGGTGGAGGGGAATCGAATCATCAAAGTTGGGAAAAACTTGGAATCCGCTTCAGCCTCCATTATTGATTTGAGTAATAAGACAGTTCTTCCAGGACTAATTGATGGCCACACGCACATTTGCTTAACCCCTGATTACAGCAGTAATCCGCCAGTCCTTTATAAAACAAATACTTATCGCACCATGGAAGCCTTTAAAGCGGCAAAGCAAATACTGATGTCAGGTTTTACGAC
>Ga0208748_1000615_pt1 | contig 18046 bp, 18 predicted proteins | sample Knorr_S7_td_Bott_FD_185599 | JGI IMG/M metagenome (GOLD analysis project Ga0208748, IMG submission 185599) | Marine microbial communities from Southern Atlantic Ocean transect - Knorr_S7_td_Bottom_ad_4513_LV_A (SPAdes) (version 2) | ecosystem: Environmental > Aquatic > Marine > Oceanic | place... | reverse complement strand
CATAGTAGCCCTTTCCATATCCTAATCTAACCCCTGATTTTGAAACTCCTACTGTAGGTATTAGCACACAATCAATTTTTTCCGCCTTTTTACAACTATCCTTCGGTTCCATAATTTCGAAACTTCCTTTCTCTAATTTTTCAAGATTTGGAACAATGTAAAACTCAAGATTATCATTTACAATCCTAGGAAGGAGTAGATTCTTACCTTGTTCTAATACGTTTAACATTATATCATGAGTATTAACTTCACTACCAATTGGAAAATAGCAAGCAACATTTTGTGAATTGGTATACGAAGAGATCTTTTTTAGATTTTGATGAATTTTCCCACTTAAAATATCTCTTAGTTCAGCTGAAGTTGCATCTCGCTTTTCAAGGAGATGTTTTCTTAGCGCAGCCTTTTGAATATTAACCGACAATTTCCTTAATCAGTGATGCTGCGGTCACAGTATTTTTTAGTAGCATAGCAACCGTCATTGGTCCAACACCACCAGGAACCGGTGTGGCCCATGACGCTTTTTGAATGATATCATCATAATCTGCATCACCTACCAGTTTACCTTCATACCTTGAAATTGCAACATCAATCACTATAGCATCCTGCTTTATCATGTCAGAAGTTAGTTTGAATTTAGATGGATTACCAACACCAGTTATAATTATATCAGCATTTTTACAATACTCAATGAGATTTTTAGTTTTTGAATGACATGTAATTACAGTAGCATTATTTTGTAACAGTAAATGATACAGTGGCTTTCCTATCAAATCACTCCTATTGATCATAACTACATTTTTTCCTTCAAGATTAATCTTGTAATAGTAAAACATCTCAATTATTCCAGATGGTGTACATGGCTTTAAGATGGATTTTCCCATTGACAACAACCCAACATTTTGTGGTGTTAAGCTGTCAACATCTTTTATTGGGGATATTCTAGAAATAGTTGCAAATTCGTTAAGTTGGTTTGGTAGTGGTAATTGAACGAGAATCCCATGAACTTCGTTATCATTATTTAGATTATCAATTATTTTGTCAAGTTCTTTTTGTGTTGCATTGGCAGATAACTTATGATCCTTTGTTTTAATTCCAATTTTTTCACATGCATTATGTTTATTTTTTACATATGTTGCAGATGCTGGGTCATCCCCAACTAATACTGTAGCCAGACATGGTACCACACCTTCTGATTTTAGTTTTTCAATAGCACTTTTTAAAATCTCTTTGACCTCATTTGATACCTTAATTCCATCTATCTTTTGTCCTACCATATTTGCATCTCATTGTATAACTATTTAATTTATGCAGGAATGAAAAAATTTTCAAATCTGCAGTGCTTAAGTGAGACTAGCCAGTTAAATAGAAATTTTGTATGATTTGTTCATGTTGAAGCTGAGTTGCTCATATTGTGCTACAAATTTTTGTGATGTATTACATTGTAAATGTAAATGTCATAGCAAAGCCTGGACAAAAAATCAGGCTGAATAGATTTCAAAATAGTTTGTAGACTCGTTTAAATAAAAAAAAGATGGGTGGACGAATCCCATCATAACAACATGAATAGATAATACATTTTAAATTAGAATAAAAGCCGCACGTAGAAATTATTAGTATGAATGATACTATCAGGCTCTCTTCTTCTTAACAGCTGCTTTCTTCTTAGCAGGTTTCTTCTTAACAGCTGCTTTCTTCTTAGCAGGTTTCTTCTTAACAGCTGCTTTCTTCTTAGCAGGTTTCTTCTTAACAGCTGCTTTCTTCTTAGCAGGTTTCTTCTTAACAGGTTTTTTCTTAGTTGTTGCTTTCTTCTTAGCGGATGATTTAGTTTTCATAACCTTCTTTTTGGTTTCTTTTTGTACTACCTCCGCTTCAACCTTAGCTGGTTCTGGAGCTACCTCCGCTTCAACCTTAGCTGGTTCTGGAGCTACCTCCGCTTCAACCTTAGCTGGTTCTGGAGCTACCTCCGCTTCAACCTTAGCTGGTTCTGGAGCTACCTCCGCTTCAACCTTAGCTGGTTCTGGAGCTACCTCCGCTTCAACCTTAGCTGGTTCTGGAGCTACCTCCGCTTCAACCTTAGCTGGTTCTGGAGCTACCTCCGCTTCAACCTTAGCTGGTTCTGGAGCTACCTCCGCTTCAACCTTAGCTGGTTCTGGAGCTACGTCAGCTTCCAGCGCGGTTGGTTCTGGTTCCTTCTCAACCTGTTCAGCGAAAAATGCAGAACTCAGTGCAGATAACGGCTTTGTTTCAACAGCTGGTTTTGGTTTTGTTTCAGGCAATGCAGGTTTTTCTTCTTGTTGTGATTCACCAAGATATGGTAATTCGCCTAAATTATCTGTCATAACTTTGTTATTGTCAATTCTAATGTAATGATGTTCATATGCTTTGAAATATCTAACATTTTTTCCCATCTGAACCCTACCAAGGCCACCATATACCGTCATGTATCTAACACCATGTCCTAAATTATTAGCAAGAGTATTACGATCTACAACCTCTCCCACACTCGCCTTATTTCCATTATCACGATGCTGTTTTACTTCAGTGATAAGATGGCTTGAATCATATGATACTTGAGAAATTAGATAATCAGCCCATTTTGCCATTTCAAAAATACTGTAACTATCCCATAAATAAGCAATGAGTTTCACCAATCTTCAAAATTAACATTCAAGTTAATCCTTAAAGGGTTCAAAAAAGTAAATTTTTTATTGAAAATAAAATTCGACACAATTGAATATTTGAATAAATTAAAAAAAAATAACTCGTATTTTCATACTTTCATCAATAAGAAATCCTTGGCAGTTGGTGTCATATTTTTAAAGCCTGGTGAAAATGACACACAAGAACCGCATGATTCTGATGAAATTTACTACATTCTAGACGGAAACGGATTTTTACAAATTAATGATAAATCCTATCGTATCAAAAAGGAAGAGATCTATTTTGTAGCGAAAGATGTTCCGCATCACTTTTATGGTAACACAAAAAATCTTTCCGTTCTGTATTTTTTTGGTGGTTCTGATTCTTAGGCAAGGAATTTTACCTTTCTTCCAGTTACATTGATTTTCTTTTCTGCTATGAGTTTCACAGCTTTAACGTATGCTTTGTGTTCTTTTGCTAATATTCTCTTTGACAAGGTTTCTTCAGTATCATCATTTTTGATTTTTACCGTTTCCTGAACAATAATTTGTCCCGTATCTACACCCTCATCCACAAAATGAACAGTGCAACCTGAATGACTTACACCTGATTCAATCGCTTGTCTTTGTGCATCTAGTCCTGGAAATGCAGGCAAAATGGAAGGATGAATATTTAGGATTCGATTTTTAAATTTTTTAATGAACTCTGGACTCAATATTCTCATGAACCCTGCAAGGCAAATCAGGGAATTTTTTGGCATCACTCCATACTTGTTAAGAACACCTATAATTTTTTGATCATATTCCCATCTGCTTCCTTGAAATCCCTTACTTTCTACGATTTCAGTTTTTACATCAAGTCCTCTCGCAATTCTTAATCCTCTTGCTGATGGCTTATTGGAAATCACCACTGTTGGTACTATTGGAATGTTTTGTTTTTTTATTGCTCTAAGAATTGCCCTCATGTTGCTTCCTCTTCCAGAAATTAAAATTGCAAGCTTAAGCAACATTTAGCCTAATTTTGTTCATAAAATAAAGCTATAGATTACCACAGTTTATCATCAACTAATTTTGGTTCATTATCTATAATTTCAAATCCCATAATATCCAATGTTTCCTTTGCGGTAGGCGAATTTCTTTCTAGGATTTGTCTTGCAAGATCAATACGTGATTTTCTGTCCATATGCTGACCAATTTTGTATTTTCCCCTCAATGATTCTGGAACAATTTTGATAACCTCAACTTCATTTAGAACATCCATGTCAGGTTTGATTGGTTCATATCCGCCCTCAGGTTGGTATTTTTTCATCAGACCATTTAGAGCAATAGTTTTTTCTTCCTTATCTGAAATGATACTAGCATTTCCTTTTATTATTACACTTATGTACAAAGTATCAGCCAAAGAGGCATCAGTAGGATCGGAAAAATACGATGGTAAAAATTCTAGACTTTTATCCACCTCAAATCCCACTTTTTGATTTCGTTTAATGTTTTCAAGTTTTTCACCCTTGATATGAGAATGCATGTAAACTACATCGTTGATAAATACAAAATTCATTGGAATAATTTGTGGATACCCATTCTCATCAATACTTGATATTCTACCAGTTTGTTGAGAGCTTAAGAATTCAATAATTTTTTCTTTTGATTTTATTTCTAATTTACCAAGTAATTGCATTATATTTTACTTATTTTGTTCTTTAAAATAAGGAATTACTTGACTAGCAAATTTATCGATCGAGCCAAAGTAGTTTTTACCCCAAAACCTGATTACAAAATGATTTACGCCTGCTTTGATAAACCTCTCAAATATTGGAATTATATCATCAGGTGTACCAACACCGGTTGATGATCTTGCAATAGCATCTGGAATTTTTGTTGCAGCCTCACGCATTTTTACAATCCAACTTTGATTTGACATGGAATATTCCGTAAAGTATTTCACAAAATCAAATCCTTCAATATCTTTAAGATCATGTACCCTAAGTATTTCAGGCTTAAACAGACTAACTTTGACAGCTTCTTTCATCCTAGCCCAAGATTCTTCCGCATCGTCAGAAAAGTAAACATCAATATCTAATGCCATCTGAAAATTATCTTTTTCTTCCTGCGTCCTATTGTTTTCATTCATAGATGCCTCTATTTGCTTTTTATGATCTTCAAATAATTCTGGAGTATAACCTATTGGTAACCATCCATCACCATATTTTCCTGTTAGTTTTAACGTTCTCTTTCCACCAGATGCCATGTATGTTGGTGGATGCGGTTTTCTTATCGAAGAAGCTTGAAGGCAAGCAGATTCTAATTTGTAATATTTACCCTCAAAATCCACAGTGTTATCTGGTGATGAAGTATACAATTTTTTGATTACTTGAATTTGTTCTTCCCATTTAGAAACTGGTTTATCAAACGGTATGCAAAATTCTTTTAGGTTTTGAGCTTCACCTGCGCCAATTCCCAAAATTGCTCGTCCCTTTGAAACTCTGTCCAGTGTAATAGCTGCCAATGCAATATTTGATGGATGCCTTCTGATTGCATCAGTAACACAAGTTCCTAATTCAACATGGTTAGTAACAGCTGCAATTGATGATAACATAACCCAGGGGTCTAGTACTACTGCATTTTTCCATTGTGGAACATTTGTGTGGTCCATATAGAAAATAGAGTCATAACCAGTCCGGTCAGCTAACAGGCACGCAGTTAAAATCTGGTCTTCAGAATAACCTGCTCTAGCAACGTTTAGCCCATTTTGAATTCCAAATTTTAGCACTTGATATTACACCTAGTACAAACACTTGAATTTCAATCTTAATAAGTTTCACAAGGATAAGTCATAGCTAATTTTGTATGATAATTAAATTCGAAATTCAAAGATTGCCATCATTAATGTCATTAAGACATTTGATAACGTCTTCTTTTGAAATTGGAATTGGATTTGGATTAAGATGTCCCTTGTCAGTCATTACAACGTCAGCTGCTTCGTCAACAGGAGCCTTTAACTTCATTTTATCAAAACCAATTTTTTCAATAACTTGTTTGAATTTTTCATAGAAAATTGATTTGTTGTGTTTATGTGCTATAGTGGTGCATGAAGATAAAGAGTACCCATGAGCAACACCCTCATTAGAAAATACATATGACAATGCATGTCCTAGTGTGGTAGAACAATTTCCAAAACCTATACCAGAAAGCATGGAACCATACGGATAATTTTCAGGCTTGTCATTCATAACTGCATCATATAATACGTCAAACGCCTGTTTACATAGCGTTCTTGTAAAAGCATTTCCTAATTTACTGTCATATCCTTCTGTTGCTTGTGCACAAGCATCACAAACAGAGTTTTTGACTATTTGTTCTGGCGTACCATCCATAAAATATGAATCAACTATAGCACGATCTGCAAGGAATCTTTCTTCAGGACCAAGAAGTTTTTTCTTACCATCAAATTTTAAAACACAATAAGTTGTCATCTCAGCTCCGGTACCAAAAGTTGTAGGGATTAAAATTTTTTCTACACCAAATTCTGCCGAGGAATATTTTACAACATCCATAGAACTTCCGCCACCAAGACCAATTAGCACTGATGGGTTTTTTCCTTTGTATTCAGCTACAACAGCATTTACATCATCAATGGATGGTTCTGGTTTAACTTTATCATACAACATATAGTCTTGTATGCCCATTTTGTCTAACCACCTACCAGATATTTTAGGGGGTGCAGTTGTTACAACTAAAGCATTTTTTGGATATTCCGCTTCAGAAAGTGCATTTTCACCAAATTGAATTATTTTTGGTATTCTAACTGTATTCATGAATTATTGAGATTCTGATTATTATTATACCTTCCAATCATTGAAGACTTGGTTTATTTATTTAAAATAAAATTATAAAATGATGATTAAGAATTTTAATTCATTAGCAAATACAGAAGTGAAGAAAACAGCATTAAGAATATTAGAAGCGGGATTAACCGCCGCACAGCCAAAAAATTTCCTAAAAACATTTGTGAATAAAAATTACATCCTACTGGGGAAAAATCGTATATTTTTATCAAACTATGGAAAAATTTTTGTGGTTGCATATGGCAAGGCGGCAGATTCCATGGCAGAATATGTATCAAAGAAAATTAATGTTTCACAAGGAATAGTTGTAGTTCCAAAATACACTAAATCTTCAATAGTTAGTAAAAAATTCAAGGTGTTTTATTCTGGTCACCCATTACCTGATAAAGAAAGTGTAAGAGCGGCAAAAGCAGTACAAAAATTTGTTAACAATTGTTCTAAAGGGGATTTTGTACTATTTTTGGTATCAGGTGGGGGCTCCTCTTTGTTGGCTCTTCCGGATAAAATAACCTTGACTGAAAAAAAACACGTGACCAAATTATTATTGCAATGTGGTGCTACAATTGATGAATTCAACTGTGTTAGAAAACATCTGTCAATGATAAAGGGTGGCAAGCTTGTTCAAAACATGAACTGTGATGGGTGTGCATTGGTAATGTCAGATGTTGTAAGTAACGATTTATCGGTTATTTCATCAGGGTGTACTTATAATGATAATACAACATTTTCTGACGCAATGAGAGTAATAACAAAATATTCTTTGGGAAAAAAACTTCCAAAAAAAGTAATTACACTCCTAAAACGCGGTTTGAATACAAAGGCAATACGACCAAACAGATTAACAATCAAGAATAAAATCATAGCAACTAATCAGGACTGTTTGAATGCTATGGTTTTAAAATCTCGGTCACTTGGACTTACTACCAAAGTTTATTCACCAATTAAGCACGATGTCAGTGTATCTGCGAAAAAAATTGTACAAATGATACCAGGAAAGAAGAATTCATGTATAATATTTGGCGGTGAACCAACAGTACAAGTAAAGGGAAAGGGAAAAGGAGGCCGCAATCAGGAACTTGTTCTACAGATCTTAAAATTAATCCAGAATTCTGATCACCATGTGTTAGTTTCTTCAATTTCAACGGATGGTATTGATGGTAATACGACATGTTCTGGTGCCTTAATTGAAAATAATTCATTTGGTCTGCAAGAAATCTCTTCCTATTTGGAGAACAATGATTCTTATTCATTTTTCAAAAGGCATGGCGGGTTGATAAAAACAGGACCTACTCATACTAATTTAATGGATGTGGGATTGATCATAAGATACTAGTCTATGTCCAATCTTTTTTGTCTTTTTTCCAAATAAGCTTGCCATCAATGTACGAATGATCTTTTTCTTCAAAGACCGTATGCCATTTTCCATTAGGCGGAAAAATTTTGTTTAATTCCGTAACTTTATCGTTTGTCGGTGCTTTATTCATCAAAGCACCCCATTTCATATATGGAATTTTTGGCATTATCTCATTGATGTCATTCATAGTACATCTAGGAAAAATCCTTATTTAAAAATCACTGTCTGTTCTTATATTCAGTACATCTTAATTCTATTTAGCTAAAACATGGTTCTAAATTATGAAATTAACGTATAAGATCTGATGCTGGATTTTTATTACTATCAATTAGATGATAATTCACAACAAGTTTTCTTTGTTCAATGAAAAGATTGATGAAATGAATTTTGTCATTAATTATTTGATCAGATATTTTATGCTTTGAACTAAGAATATCATACATTTTTTTGGAGTCACACATGACATCCACGGTATCTCCATCTTTTATGGCATATACTCCAATACCCCAATAGATTCCAGCATGCAAAGCAATGAATTTTGACTGTTCATCATTTTTTACGTCCATCTTGTATCCTGAAGTATATGCTGGTGGGTGCACCCTAAACTCCTTCTTAATCTGATTGCCTGTTTGAATTATCCATGAGATTTTGTCTTTAGTTCCATCTAGGAATAGTTTGTGTTCCAACTGTCAATCAAAAGGGTGTTTTTTGTCTATATATTTTGGGATTATCGCTTAATGATCAACATTAAAAGTAGCATGTAATGTTTGAATCTCAGACTTTTTTCACAAAAATGGTAGATGAGCTAATAGAATTTTCAGAATATGATTCTGAATTATCAGATGGTATAAGGTGGCTTGACGAACAAGCACAAAAAAAGGGATTGTCATTTTATGATATGGTTTATCAAGTTTTGTACAGACATGATGTAAATTCTAAAGCAAAAGAATGGCTTAACTCTAGAAATTAACTTACGTTTTATTTTTTAGTTCTTTTTTCTATTGGAATATATTTACAACCTTGTGGTCCAGCATATTTTCCAACATAGACAGCCTTTGGTCTGTATAACATAGGTTTTGGTGCCGCTTCTGCAAATTTTTCTTCAATAATATGTGCTGCCCAACCAGCAACTCTTGATATAGCGAATATGGGTGTGTTAAGATCCATCGGAATGCCTAGCATGTAGTAAACCGACGCGCTGTAAAGGTCAACATTTGGAAAAATTTCCATCTCTTTAGTTTTTTTCATCAACTCAGCAGTTACGTGCTCAACCCTATTTGTTATATCATACCATGGTTGACCAGTTTTTTCTGATAGTCTTTTGGATAGTTCCTTGAGTACTTGAGATCTAGGGTCAACAGTTTTGTACACTGCATGCCCCATTCCCATAACTTTTTCATTCTTTGCAAATTTTTCCTTAATGTAAGATTCAACATTTTCCTCAGTTTTTATATCTAGAAGCATTCTCATCACTTCATAATTTGCTCCTCCATGTAATTCACCACTTAATGCACCAACTGCTGCGCTAGCAGCAGAATACATATGCGCACGTGTGGATGCAACTTGTCTGGCTGCAAACGTTGAAGCATTCAAAGTATGGTCTGCATGTAAAATTAGACAAATATCAAAGATTTTTTCCATTTCCAGATCCGGTTTCTCACCATTCAGCATGTACAAAAAATTGGCAGCGTGACCTAAATCAGAATCAGGGTCTATGATTTTTTTATTGTTGCGAATTCTATGCCAACTAGATACAATTGTAGGAACCTTGGCTATCAGATTCACGGCTCTACTGTAACTTGCTTCCTTGGTTGAAAATTCTTCATCATAATAACCTCCAAACGCAGCAACAAAGGCTTGCAGAACATCCATAGGGTCAGCATCCTTTCTCCAATTACCCATGTTAATTTGCATTTGTTTAGGGATAATTCTGGCATCCACTAATTCAGTTTTAAAGTCAACATATTCATCACTAGTTGGCAATTCATCATGCAGCAGAAGATAACAAGTTTCTTCAAAATTGGAATTCTTTGTAAGATCCAAAATATCATATCCACGATAAATCAGCTTTCCTTTTTGCCCGTCAATATATGAGATTCTTGTGTCTGCAACCTCAATGTTTCTCAACCCTATGTTCTTTGTGTCCATATTTCCCTTGTAAAAATAGTACTTTTAAATTTTCAACTTAAATTACGTTTTGAAAATTTAGTATTTTGTCTAATCCCTTTACTTCTGAGATTATAAGATTATTTTTAACTAAATAGCATGTCACAGGAAGAACGTAAATTAATGCAATTAATAGATGAGCGTATTCTAAACGCAACTCCAGAGGAATTAACCAAATTGCAACAAGCCGATATTAGCACCCAACTTGATGGAGTTTGGTTTTATGATATTTGCAATCTTTCAGATCAAATACAACAAAAGCAGAATATTACAACCAACAAACTTTTTTCAAAGTAGTACTTGTCATTCTAAATTTAAATGAGGGTTTCAGTGATTCGATCACATGTCTATTAAATCTAAAAAATCAAGTGTAAAAACCTCGTCTAAAACCACAAAATCAAAAAGAACTAAAATTCTTTGTGTTTCACATATGGAAGATGCAGATGGTATTTCTTCTGCTGCATTAATCAAACAAGCTTTTGGAGGTGACACCATACTTGTGGATTATCCTGGAATGACAGATGTATTAGAAACTTTACGAAACGACGAAAAATTAAAAATGTTATTCATATGTGATCTAGGGTTAAACAAACAAAACAGTGATTATTTTGTTGATCTGCTCACAGAATTAAGAAAAAAACAAGTTTCTATAACCTATGTAGATCATCATTACGTAGATTCAAAAATTATTGCTAAACTTAAAAAAGTTAAAGTGAAACTAATTCATGATACATCTGAATGTACTTCAGTCCTTGTCTATAATGCATTTAAGAAAAAATTGCCAGAACATTCTATATTTATTGCAGTGTGTGGAGCAATCACAGATTATATGGAAAACAAACCAATAGCTTCAAAACTTTTACAAATATATGATAGACAATTTGCCTTGATAAACGCTACTGTGTTAACTTACAATATAGTAGGACATCAACGTAAACAAGATATTGACTACCTTTATTATTTGGTTGACGAACTGTCAGAATCAAAATTTCCACATGACATTCCAAATACATATGAATTTGCTCAAATTCAAGTCGGAAAACTTGCTGAAATCATATCAAAAGTAAAAGCATCAATGAAAATTTCAAAAAACCTAGGTTATATGGAAGTTCTTGATTCAGGTGCAAGCGGTGCTGCTAACTTTGTACTTGGTTTTTCAGGAAAAGATGTTGCTATTACATACAAAGAACGTGTTGATAAGGGAATATACGCGGTATCTGTACGAGGTTCACCGTCGTGCAAAACTCATCTAGGTAAATTAGTATCTTCTATTGCTTCTAAATTAGGTGGTTCTGGAGGAGGACATGATAAGGCATGTGGAGCTGTTATTCCAAAAGATAAGATCAAACAATTTGTGAGTCAAATGAATTCACATCTTAGCAGTGGATAGACAAAAGTAAATTATTTGTCTATATCTTCTGGGTTATATTGTTCATGATTTGCCCACTAGTTTTATTTAATTTCAGGCAAAAACAGGATGCAGTGTAAATAATTTTACTAGATTTTGTACAGATATTTACAACTGAGAGTGCCTTACCAAATCTAAACTAGATTATAGGTAATTTGTATGAATATGGCTCCACAGAAACTAGAAAAATCTGCCAGCCAATTTGCTACTGATGCGATAAAATATGATTCGCAGGGAGCACGTGGGATGGCGATAACCAATTATCAAAAGGCGTCAGAATCATTGCTCAAATTACTGCGCCTTTATCCGGATAGCAAACTAAACAAAATCTATGCAGTACGTATGAAATCATATCAAGATAGAATAAAAGCACTGCAGAGCACATCATTAACTGATGCTGAACCAGTAGTTAATCCCGCAGCGTCACCGGAAGAGCAGAGAGCAAGTCTTGCAAATCAGACAAAAAATAATTTTGAAGATATGGTAATGAAAGAAAGACCGGATGTTAGATGGGTTGATGTAATTGGTGTGGATGATGCCAAAAACGCCTTACGTGAATCAATAGTTTATCCAACTAAAAGACCAGATTTATTTCCCTTAGGCTGGCCAAGAGGAATTTTATTGTACGGTCCACCTGGTTGTGGTAAAACAATTCTTGCGGCTGCAACTGCACATGAACTTGACGGTTATTTTATTAATGTTGATGGTTCATCCATGATGAGCAAATGGCTAGGTGAGGCAGAAAAAAATGTTTCAAAATTATTTAAAATGGCTCGTGGTTATGCTGAGAGAGAGAGCAAACCTGTAATTTTATTCATTGACGAACTTGATTCACTTTTAGGTGAACGAACAAATGAGATTGGCGGTGAGGTAAGAAGCAGAAATCAATTTTTGACAGAGCTAGATGGAATTAACGGCAAGGGAAAGGATATCAGGTTATACGTAATTGGTGCAACAAACAAACCTTGGAGTCTTGATCATCCATTTTTACGTAGGTTCCAAAAAAGGATCTACGTTTCATTGCCATCGCTTGAAGCCAGAGAAAAACTTTTTGTACTTTACACAAATCCGCTAAAACTAGACGGTAGAGTACGTTCTCACACTTTGGCATCAATTTTTGATGGATATAGCGCAAGTGATATCAAGGATATCTGTCAGGCTGTTCAGCTTAAAGTTGTGAATGAACTGTTCAGTAAATCTGATTACAAAGAACCAGTAGCTGGCGAAAATCCATCCGAACCACGTGACATATCAATGAAGGATTTTAGAGAGACCATATTAAGAAGAAAACCAAGCGTCTCCATGGATATGATTAGGGCATATTACAAGTGGAGCGAACAATTCAAAGCATTATAATTGTAAGATTTATCAAAATTCCACATTGATTATTTTTTACAAAAACTTAAATTCCCTTTTTAGATCACTTTTCGAGGGTTACAATAACCATAAAAGAATCCAAACACGCAAACAAGTTTGGAAAACTGATCTTAAGTGATGGCTCTGTTTTCGATGGAATGGGATTTGGTTATTCTGGATTAACTTTTGGCGAAATTGTATTTAATACAGGAATGGTAGGTTACACCGAAACACTTACAGATCCTTCTTATTCTGGTCAAATTGTTACTCTAACTTATCCACTAGTGGGAAATTATGGTGTTCCTGATCCTACGCTCAAAGCGGATGGATTATCCAAGTTTTTTGAATCAGATAAAATTCAGGTTCGTGGTCTAGTAGTTCATGAACTATCCCTACTCGCGAGCCATTGGAATCTTATCATGACCCTTGACGAGTGGTTGTATAATGAAAAAATTCAAGGGATTTCTGGTATTGATACACGAGAATTAACAAAAAAACTAAGGGAATCAGGAGTTATGATGGGCGCATTGGCTGTTTCTGATAGTGAAATAGATGAAAATGATATTAAAAACAAGTTAAAATCTGCACCAAATTATAATCATGAAAAATTCATGAATTCGGTCTCTACTAAGAAAGTGGAGAAATTTGGAAACCAATCACAGAATGTTGTTCTAATTGATACCGGTGCGAAGAATGCAATAATACGAAATATTCATGATATAGGATATAATACTGTGAAAGTTCCGTGGGATACAAGTATTGAAGAAATTCTAAAACATGAACCAAAAGGTGTTGTAATAAGTAATGGTCCGGGGGATCCTGAAAATTGCCTAGAGACTATTTCTACCGCCAAATCATTAATTGAAAAAAATATTCCTACATTAGGAATTTGTCTTGGCGCACAAATTTTGGCAGTAGCAGGCGGTGCTCAAACATACAAACTAAAATATGGACATAGGGGACAAAACAAGCCCTGTGTAAACCTAGATAACAATCAGGTTTATGTTACTAGCCAAAATCACGGTTATTGTATAAATCCAGATTCGTTAAACAACACTGAATTTGATTTATGGTTTTCTAATGTTGACGATAAAACTGTAGAAGGTGTTAAGCATAAAAATAAAAAATGTATTGCAGTTCAATTTCATCCGGAGGCATCACCTGGACCTTACGATTGTAAATTCATTTTTGATGAGCTGAAAAATATCATGGAGGAGGGAAAAACTGGGAAAACATGAGACGTTAGAAAAAATTCTTGTTCTTGGTAGTGGGGCTATTAAAATCGGAGAAGCGGGCGAAAGTCGATAAACCGACCGTCAATTCGACTACTCCGGAAGCCAATGCCTCAAAGCAATCCACGAGGATGGACTCAAGAGCATTCTAATTAATCCAAATATTGCGACGATTCAAACTGACACTAGGTTTGCTGATCAGGTCTATCTTTTGCCAATCACTCCACAGTATGTAGAGTCAATTATTGAAAAAGAAAGACCTGATGGTATTATGTTAAGCTATGGTGGTCAGACTGCACTAAACTGTGGTGTAAAAATTGATGAATCTGGGATACTAAAAAAATACGGCGTTTCAGTTTTGGGTACTCAAATTCCAGGAATTATGGCAACAGAAGACAGACAGAAGTTCAAGGACTCGATGATTAAATGTAATGTACCAATTTTAAAAAGTAAAACAGTTCGTACATTTGATGAGGCAAAAAAAGCAGCAAAAGAATTAGGCTATCCTGTAATCGTTAGAGTAGCATACACACTTGGAGGAAAGGGTGGTGGTGTTGCATTTAATGAGATAGAACTGTATGAAATTACTGGTCGTGGTCTCGCAGCAAGTCTTGTTGGGCAAATACTAGTTGAAGAGTATGTTGGCAATTGGAAACAAATTGAGTATGAAGTTATGCAAGACTATTCAAAAAATAGTGTCATAGTCTGTAATATGGAAAATGTGCTTTCAATGAAGGTTCATACTGGCGATAACATAGTTGTTGCACCATCTCAAACAATAGATAACCACGAATATCATATGTTAAGATCTGCAGCACTACAAGCAACAAAACATGTCGGAATTGTAGGAGAATGTAATATTCAATTTGCATTAGACCAGTCTTCTGATGAGTATGCAGCTATTGAAATCAACCCTAGACTTTCACGTTCTTCTGCTCTGGCAAGTAAGGCTACTGGATATCCATTGGCATACATGTCCGCAAAGATAGGACTTGGCTATTCATTACCAGAATTAGTTAACACTATTACGAAAAAAACTACTGCCTGTTTTGAACCAGCGTTGGACTACATAGTATGCAAACATCCAAGATGGGATTTTACAAAATTTGAACTTGCTAATAGGAGTCTAGGTCCTACAATGAAGTCTGTTGGCGAAGTAATGGCGATTGGGCGAAACTTCGAAGAAGTACTGCAAAAATCAATTAGGATGCTTGATATCGGAAAGGATGGACTTGTTTTAAACCGTCAAAACGGCGAATCGTTTGATGAGGAACAAATTGAGGAACGTCTACAAACTCTTGATGATAATATATTATACTATGTTGTAGCTGCACTCCGTAAAGGCATATCAATTGAAAAAATTTACCGTCTTTCATCAATTGAACCATGGTTCTTAGAAAAAATTAATAACATTGTTGAGATTGAAACAAGATTAAAATCATCACCACTAAATCAAAAACTTTTATCGACTGCAAAAAAATTTGGATTTTCTGATAAGCAGATTGGCCGAGCTGTTAATAAAGAGGAATTGGAAGTAAGAAAAATTAGAAAAGATTTTGGTATTATACCAGCAGTTAAGCAAATTGATACACTAGCAGCAGAGTGGCCCGCAGAAACTAACTATCTCTATCTTACTTATGGTGGAACAGAGAATGATATTTCTATTGCAAGTGTAGATAGGGGAATTATAGTTCTTGGTGCGGGTCCTTACCGAATTGGAAGTAGTGTAGAATTTGACTGGGGAACTGTGAACATGGTTTGGGGTCTTCAGGATGGTGGCCAAAAAAATATTATTGTAGTAAATTGTAACCCTGAAACTGTATCAACGGATTATGATATATGTAATCGACTTTATTTTGAAGAACTTACACTTGAACGAATTTTAGATATATCCGAATTTGAAAAACCAAAAGGTGTTGTGACATCTGTTGGTGGCCAAACGGCAAACAATCTCACACCAAAGTTAGCTGATAGTGGAATTACCCTTATTGGAACAAATGCTGTGGATGTGGATAGGGCTGAAAACCGTTCAAAGTTTAGCCAGGTTTTGGATAGACTTCATATAAGGCAGCCATCTTGGCAAACATTCACCAACATTACTGATGCTAAAAACTTTGCACTGGAGGTTGGTTATCCTGTATTGGTAAGGCCATCATATGTGCTCAGCGGCGCAGCCATGAAGGTAGTTTGGTCACAGACTGGACTTAAAAAATTTGTTGATGAAGCAACAATAGTATCGCCCGATCATCCAGTTGTAATTACAAAGTTTATGCTTAACGCATTAGAAGTTGACGTAGATGGGATTTGTGATGGAAAAAACGTAGCGATTGGCGCAATAGTTGAACACATAGACAGTGCAGGTGTTCATTCCGGCGATGCAATGATGTGTATACCACCTTGGAGATTAAGCAATAAGATTATTGAGAACATTACTGATTCTACAAATACAATTGCTAAAGAATTCAACATTAAAGGACCATTTAATTTACAATTTTTAGTACAAAACGAGCAAGCATATGTCATAGAGTTAAATGTTCGTGCGTCTCGTTCTATGCCATTTGTTTCCAAGTTTATTAAATTAAACATGATTGGCTTGGCTGCGAAGGCAATATTAGGAAAAGATATTCCGAATATACCTCAAGATATGTGGTTGAATACTGGGTTGTACGGCATAAAAGTTCCACAATTTTCTTTCATGCAGCTTGAAGGCGCAGATATTGTATTAGGTGTTGAAATGCAGTCAACAGGTGAGGCAGCATGTTTTGGAAATAGCTTTTATGATGCATTATCAAAGGGATTGACATCCGTTGGTTATAACCTTCCAAAGACTGGTTCAGCACTTGTTACAATTGGTGGTATTGAAAATCGAGAAAAATTATTGCAGACGTCGGCGCTTTTAACAAATTTGGGTTTCAAAATTTTTGCAACCGAGACCACAGCAGAATTTTTTGAGAAAGAACTAGGAGATGTTAAAGTTGTCCATAAAATTAGTGAGCCAGAAAGAAAACCAAACATTGCTGATTTGCTTTATGAGAAAAAAATTGATTTTATTATAAACATTCCAAACACATCAACTCTGGAAAAATATGTTGGAATGCTTTATGATGAATATCAAATACGAAGAAAGTCATTAGAATTAGGCATTCCGGTTCTTTCAACTATCGAATTAGCAGAATCATTTGTTAAAACACTAGAGTGGTTACAAAAAAACGAAACATCAAAAGAACCATTAGGATCATACAAAGACGTTAATTAGATTACAGCTGACAGTAATGATTCATTACCTATTATTGTACCATCAAGCGTTACAATTTTGGCCTGTAACACATCTATTTTTTCCAATATAGGCGCAATTGATTTTTTATAGAATTTTTTTTGAGTTGGATAAAAATATCTATTAAATGATGGCAAAATTATTATTTCCAACTTACCTGACTTTGAGGAAAATATTTTCTGCTTTTTACACTTAATTGATACCCACACTCGTTCACCATTAATGAGTGATTCTTCTTGGAAAAAAACAGGATGAACATGACCCATCACAATTGTATTTACCTGCGAAAAATTTTCTGATGGCTTTGTGTGCCCATGGGTTAAAAGAATATCATCAATAATAATTCCCTTTGAACTAGCAAGTGTTATTCCATTTGGAATCAGTTTTTCTATATTTGCATCATGATTTCCTGGAACCAGAATTGTATCAATTAGATTATTAATTCTTTCAAAAAAAGTTGGTACAGTCTCCCACTCTGTTTTTGTTATTGATTTAATTCCAGATTTTACATCACCGAGTAGAATTAACGAATCAGGTTTGGTTTTCTTTATTATCTCTTCAATTTCCTTAGTAATTTCAATCACAGTTTTGTTTTTTCCTAAGAATATGTTGTTTAACGATAGATTACTTTCAAAACCTAAATGTAAATCTGTAATAACTAAACTTTTTTTAGTTCCCTCAATCATGAGTGCAGGATATCCGGGAATAATTTTAGTTTGAACCATTAAAAATATAATTATCCAATTTAATTAAATTCTTGTGAATTTACAAT
>Ga0208748_1000608_pt1 | contig 18172 bp, 19 predicted proteins | sample Knorr_S7_td_Bott_FD_185599 | JGI IMG/M metagenome (GOLD analysis project Ga0208748, IMG submission 185599) | Marine microbial communities from Southern Atlantic Ocean transect - Knorr_S7_td_Bottom_ad_4513_LV_A (SPAdes) (version 2) | ecosystem: Environmental > Aquatic > Marine > Oceanic | place... | reverse complement strand
TTTTTGCGCTGCTTCTTCATGGATCACATGGTCTTGCATCCAGATGGCTTTGGCACCCATGGATATGGCAGCATCCACAATAGGCGGGACGAATTCTGACCGACGAAAAATATCAACAACATCCACTTTTTCAGGGATGGATTCCAGATCCGGATAACAGGTCATACCGGCAATTTCTTTGTGTCCGGGATTTACGGGGATAATAGTGTAGCCCTTTTCTTTTAAATACATGGCAACATAATGGCTGGGGCGTTCCGGTTTTGGACTAAAACCAACCACCGCAATGGTTTTTAAATTAAATATTTGGTTGACAGTATCAAGCTTATTCATGGGCAGTATTTAAGCGTTCACGTGTTCACGTTGAATATACTTTAACACGGGAACACTTTTAGAACTCAAACACGTTTTACCTTTTACGAAAAAAGTTTTTAAGCACATAAGAAATTATTTTTGGATTTTCTTTCAATCGCCGTACGGAATAATCAAACCAGTCCGGACCGTAGGGAACATAAACACGGACCTTATATCCAGCTTTAAGAAGCGCTTCCAATCGCCCTTCCATGGGTACGCCATACAATACCTGGAATTCGAAAAGGTCTTTTGAAATATTTTCTGATTCGATCCAATGCAATAATTGATCAATGAGATCCTGATCATGGGTTGCAAAACCGGAATAGGCCTTTTGTACTGCCATAGCCTTTGACAGGTTTAAATAATTTTCCTTGATCTCTTCCCGACTCTGATAGGCAATGGATTCGGATTCCCGATAAATACCCTTACAGATCCGGGAATTGAATTGGCCATTGGCCAAATGATTGATATCATTCAAACTGCGGTGTAAATAAGATTGAATCACCACACCCACATTATTGTAAATCGTTTTGCAGTGCTGATAAATTTCAAAGGTTTGATTAGTGAAAGGAGAATTTTCCATATCGATGCGCAGAAAATTCTCGTGTTCCTGTGCTTTCTTCGTTAGGTTTGTGAAATTGGCCATGGCTTCAGCCAGAGAAATATCCAAGCCAACATGGGTGGGCTTGATGGAAAGATTACAGTTTAAAGATTCGGTGTTGATGCGATCATAAAGATGGCAATATTGTGCGGTGATATCCCGAGCTTCCTCCTTGGTTAAAACATGCTCACCCAAAATATCCACTGTGGCAGAAAACCCTTTTTCATTCAAGGCACGGATGTGAGTAACAGCATCATCTTCTGTTTTCCCCGCAACGTAGGGTCTGGCAAAAGGTTTAGCGAACCACTTGGGCAGGATGGGCAGGGTGGAAGTGATGATAGAATTAAAGAGAGACATGTAAAAAATTAGAGATTTCAGATTGATTGAACCAAAGAGTTTAAGATAGGAATTTGTAAACCGTTGAAACGGTTCATTCTTTTTTATTTTTTTTAACCCACGAATTAAGCCGTGGGTTACCAACATAGACTCGTTTTTATAACCATTTTAATGGTTTTAAATCGGGTATTTGCAAGCCAATATTTCATCCACTTCTTCATGACATTTAGTTTGACTCATCAAAATTCTGCGGAGTAAATTTCGTGTCTGAAAACCCCACTAAAATAAAGTTTATGTATCGAGATTTTGGAACCGTTCTTGTAGCAGCACTCCTGGGGATTATCATGGTGGCCGTGCCCCTGATTGTCCAATGGTTGATTGCTCCGTCCAAGAAAACAAAAGAAAAACTGGAAACCTACGAATGTGGAGAAGTGCCGGAAGGCTCTGCCTGGCTCCAGTTCAATATTCGATTTTATGTCATCGCCCTGATCTTTCTCATTTTTGATGTGGAGGTTGTTTTCCTTTTCCCCTGGGCTGTTGTATTTAAGGAACTTGGCCTTCTTGCCATGGTTGAAATGTCCATTTTTCTCGTCATCCTGATTGTGGGTCTGGCCTATGTCTGGGTCAAATCTGATCTGGATTGGGTGAAGCGAAAAGTAAAATATGCTTCGGGCCGTTATGAACGAATTCAATTAAAGGAAAATGCCTGATGGGACTGCTTGAAAATAGATTCCAAGATAATGTTGTTGTTGCCAAATTAGATAAACTCATTGGCTGGGCTCGTTCGACCTCGCCCTGGTATTTCCAATTTGGATTGGCCTGTTGTGCAATCGAAATGATGGCCACGGCTGCCAGTCGTCACGATCTTGAAAGATTAGGAATGATGCCCCGTTCATCACCGCGCCAGGCGGATGTGATGATCGTAGCCGGAACCGTAACCATGAAAATGGCTCTCCGTGTTAAAAAATTATATGAGCAAATGGCTGATCCAAAATATGTGATTGCCATGGGCTCCTGTGCCACCAGCGGCGGTCCTTACTGGCAGCATGGGTACCATGTATTAAAAGGTGTGGATATCGTTGTACCTGTGGATGTATATGTCCCCGGTTGCCCTCCACGACCTGAAGCATTGATCGAAGGTCTTTTGAAACTTCAGGAAAAGATTCTGGAAGAGCGTCCCTTGACACGAAAAATGGCATGAGTGCTGATCAAGAGAAGTTGATCGCCGAGTTGGTTGAAAAAGGACTGGCCGGTGATATGGAGCCGATCAATGCCATTGAAGATCGTGTCCTTCGATCCAAAGCAAAAGCAGCCTTAGCAAAGGCCAAACGTGCAGCGAAAGTCGCCGCCGCTTCTGCACCTGCAGAAGAAAAACCAGCAGAAGAGCCACCTTCCGATAATCCGAATCAGAAATTCGGAAAAATGATCGAGGACAAATTCCCCGGATCACTGGATGCAGACCTGAATGATACCCATATTCAACTCAAACCGGATAATTGGTTTGATATTGCAACCTGGTTGAAATCTGAACCCGCCCTTCATTTTGATTCACTCCAGTGTCAGACGGGAATGGACCTGGGTGAGAACATATTGGAAGCCCGCTACAATCTCCATTCCATGACACATGACCACATGATCGAGATCCGGATCGCCGTCACCCGGGATAAACCCAATATTCCATCCATTGAACAGATCTGGCGGATCGGCGACTGGTTCGAGCGGGAAACCTATGACATGTTTGGATTCCATTTTGACGGTCATCGTGACCACCGCAGAATGTTATTACCGGAAGATTGGGAAGGCTATCCATTGAGAAAAGATTACGAAGTGCAGGAAACATACCACGGCATTATTGTGCCGAAAGTGAAGCAAGGATGGGAGTAATCCACGGTGAAGAAATGGTCCTGAACATAGGGCCGCAGCATCCAAGTACCCACGGTGTTCTCCGGTTAAGAGTCAAAACGGATGGTGAGATCATTTCCGAGATCACACCGGTGATCGGGTATCTCCACCGCTGTTTTGAAAAGCATTGTGAAAATGTGACCTACGACCAGGTCATCCCTTATACGGATCGTTGTGATTATCTCGCGGCTATGGCGAATAATTTTGGTTATGTTGTTGCAGTAGAAGAATTGATGGAACTGAAAGTCCCGGAAAAAGTGGAATATATCCGGGTGATCATGGCGGAACTCCAACGGATCGCCAGCCACTTATTGGCTCTGGGTGTGTATGGCTTGGATATTGGCGCCTTTACACCATTTTTATTTATGCTCCGTGATCGGGAAAGAATTCTTGATATATTCGAATTGACCTGCGGCGCACGACTCCTTTATAATTATATGTGGGTGGGCGGTGTGAGCCATGACCTGCCAAAAGGATTCGTGGAAACAACCTTCCAATTCCTGGATTATTTTGAGCCCCAGATCGATGAATACAATAAATTGCTCACACACAATAAAATTTTTGTTGAACGGACCGCGGATATTGGTGTATTGCCAGCCGATGTTGCTATCAGCTATGGTGTATCCGGACCGAACCTGCGGGCTTCCGGAGTGAAGTGGGATCTCCGCCGGAATGCGCCCTATTCCATTTATGATAAATTTGAATTTGATGTGCCTGTTGGTGATGGTGCCAAGGGAACCCTGGGCGATTGTTGGGACCGGTATTACGTTCGCATGTTGGAAGTGAAAGAAAGTGTGAAGATCCTGCGCCAGGCCTTGGCGCAAATTCCGAAAGAGGGCGATGTGCATCAGGCGCTTCCGAAAAAAATTCGTCCGCCCAAAGGCTCTATTTATAGTCGGACCGAAACGCCTCGAGGTGACCTTGGATTTTATATTGAAAGCGATGGTTCTCCGATTCCGTCACGGGTAAAAATGAGATCCCCAGCTTTTACGGCTCTTTCCGTTTTGGGTGAAATAGCCGAGGGCTGGATGATGTCTGACGTGATCTCGATCCTGGGCAGCCTGGACATTGTATTGGGAGAAATTGACCGATGACCGTTGACACTCTATTTACCTGGCTCGGCGGGTTAATTCCAGCCATGGAAGGGAGCGGCACATTATTGGTGATCGCCATCCTGATTCCATGTTTGGTCCTTTTTCTCGTTGTGGCTGTGAACGCCATTGTCATGGTTTATGCGGAACGGAAAGTGGCTGCATTCATGCAGGATCGTCTGGGTCCCATGGGGCAGGGTGTGGGACTTCACGCTGGGAAATGGGGACTTCTCCAGACCGTGGCCGATGCACTAAAACTGCTGACGAAAGAAGACATTATTCCGGAAAAAGCAGACAAATTATTATTTATTCTCGCCCCTTTTATGATCTTCGTGGGTGCATTTGTTGCCGTCATCGCTGTGCCGTTTGGTGAAACAGTGATCGTGGCTGATTTCAATATTGGTATTTTTTACATTCTCGCCATAGGATCCATGGGCGTTATCGGACTGATCCTTGCCGGTTGGTCCTCCAATAATAAATGGTCACTCTATGGCGGGATGCGTTCCGCTGCGCAGATCGTTAGTTATGAGATTCCTGCCGGTTTATCCATCATTGTGATCATTATGCTCACGGGGACCTTGAGTATGCAGGGCATAATCCAGTATCAGGAAGGTGGCCTCTTCAATTGGATTATCTTTGCGAATCCATTCACTTTTGTTGCATTTTTCATATTTTTTATCAGTGTTGTGGCTGAGACCAACCGGACACCTTTTGATATTCCAGAAGCAGAATCGGAATTGGTGGGTGGCTTTCATACCGAGTATTCCGGGATGCGCTGGTCCTTCTTTTTCTTAAGTGAATACGCCAATATGCTGGTGGTTTCTGCCGTAGCATCAGCAGGATTTCTCGGAGGATGGCATAGCCCAATTCCCGGTTATTTTGATTCCAATGGCTGGGGCATTTTCTGGATGATGAGTAAAATTGTATTTCTGATCTTTGTCATGATGTGGTTTCGCTGGACTTTTCCACGACTCCGGGTGGATCAATTGATGAATATTTGCTGGAAGGTGTTTTTACCTATCAGTTTAATCAACATTTTTGGTGTCGGGTTTTGGACACTCATTTTCGGATAAGGTATGGTAAAATATTTTAGAGATATTTGGGAGTCGTTATCAACTATGATGACAGGTCTGGGCATCACCTGGATGCACATGGTTCGCATTCGACAAAATAATGTAACCCTACAGTATCCTGAAGAAAAATGGCCGCGCCCGGAACGAAACATTGGGTTTGATCACAGCAATTATAATGTGATCCGCTCCCGGCTTCAAGTGGATATCGATGATTGTATCGGGTGTTTGAAATGTGAACGAGTCTGTCCAGTGCAATGTATTAAAATTGTAACAGAGAAAGCGCCTGTTCGTGGTGAAGATATTAAGGATGTTGGCCACATAGGTGTTACATCAACCGGGTCACGGAAAGCCCTGGTGGTGACTCGGTTTGATATCGATATGACGGAATGTTGTTATTGTAATTTGTGTGTCTATCCCTGTCCGGAAGAATGTATTTTTATGACCGGGGGGCCCAATGCCCATAAACATCCCATTGATTATGAATTTTCTGAATATGACCGCAGTGACCTGATCTATCGCTTTGCAAAAAAGGGAACGAAAGATGGTATGGAAAAAATCCTGGATGCTAAACGAGCCGAGAGTTAATGGCTGAAATCTCATTCTGGTTTGTGATCACTATGACTATTCTTTCTGCAGGGATAGTGGTTTTGAGTAATCAATTGATCTATTCCGCCATGGCGCTCCTGTTTACGTTATTCGGCGTAGCGGGGATCTATGTTTTTCTCTGGGCTGATTTTATCGCCGGTGTTCAATTCCTGGTTTATATCGGCGGAATTTTGGTCCTGATCATTTTCGGGATCATGCTCACAAACAGAATTTCATCTGTCCGATTGTCCCAAACAAATGTTCAGCAGGGCGTAGGGGGTGCAATCGGGATCTGGTTTTTCATCTTGATCAGTCTTGTGATCTCAAAAACACCCTGGCTCCATGCAGATGCGGTAGAACCAACAGGCACTGTAGCTGGAATCGGGACCCTACTACTTACAAAATATTTACTGCCCTTTGAAGCCATCTCATTGCTCTTGTTAGGCGCCTTGATCGGTGCGGCCCTTCTATCCCGGAAGGAGAATTAATGCACGACCTCAATACATATTTATTTGTGGCGGCGATCCTTTTTTCTTTCGGTGTTTTTGGTGTCATGACCCGCCGGAACGGGATTGCAATTCTCATGAGTGTGGAACTGATCCTGAATGCAGCCAATATTAATTTTATAGCGTTTTCCCGATTTGGAGGCATGAACCTGGATGGTCATGTTTTTGCGCTCCTGGTGATCGTCCTGGCAGCAGCAGAAGCAGCCGTAGCATTGGCGATCATTATCAATATTTATAATAACATGAATACCATTAACATTGACGAAGCGTCATCCATGAAAGAATAATGGATAATATCTTTATCAGTTACTCCCTGTTTATCCTCTTCCTGCCCTTGGCAGCATTTGTGATCCAGATCCTGGTTGGAAAACGCCTTCCGCGGCAAGGTGATTGGGTATCCGTGGGTGCTATTTTTATCACCTTGATCTTGTCTATTGCCATGTTTGTAGCCATGCTTTTGGGTGATAATCCGGATTTCAGGCAGGAAGCATCATTTACCTGGCTGGATATGGGTGCCTTTTCGATCCAACTGGGCTTTCTGGTTGATAATATTACTGTGATTATGCTGGTGGTTGTTGCGCTCATCTCTACCTGTACCCATGTTTTCTCGTTAAAATATTTAGAGGGAGATATCCGGTATTCCCGTTATTTTGCTTATTTGGGTTTATTTACTTTTTCCATGTACGGCATTGTTCTCGCCAATAACCTGGTGTCAATGTATATGTCCTGGGAATTGGTGGGGGTCAGTTCCTATTTATTGATCGGTCACTGGTTCGAGAAAGATACAGCCGCCGATGCGGCCAAAAAAGCATTCCTGACCAACCGTGTTGGTGATATTGGATTTTTTATTGGCATCATGTTGATCTATACCGCTATCGGTTCATTCGCGTTCAGTGATATTTTTGACGGCGTAGCAACTGGCATGCTCTCCGGGACAACCCTGACATTAGCCGGCGTTGGTTTATTTATCGGTGCCATGGCTAAATCTTCACAATTCCCGCTCCACATTTGGCTGCCGGACGCCATGGAAGGTCCCACACCTGTTTCCGCATTGATGCACGCAGCAACTATGGTTGCGGCCGGTGTGTATTTAGCCGTGCGACTTTTTCCTTTATTCACGCCTGAAGCCTTGCTGGTGATAGCGTATGTGGGTGGATTTACGGCCCTGTTTGCGGCCACCATCGCTATTACCCAAAATGATATTAAAAAAGTTTTAGCTTACTCCACCGTAAGTCAATTGGGCTATATGATATTGGCAGTGGGCACTGGTGTTTACACCGCAGCATTTTTTCATTTGCTGACCCATGCCATGTTTAAGGCAAACTTGTTTTACGGTTCCGGTTCTGTGATCCATTCCATGCACCATGCCCTCCATGAAAAACGCGATCATGAGACCGATGCCCAGGATATGCGCAACATGGGCGGATTCAAGGAAAAAATGCCCATTACCTATTGGTCCATGTTGGTGAGTACCCTGGCCATTGCTGGTGTACCGCTGTTTTCCGGTTTCCTTTCCAAGGATGCTATTCTTGCAGGAACGTTGTCGTTCGCCCAGCACCACCCGGAACATTTTTTACTCCCTGTTTTCGGTTTTGGTGCAGCAGCTATTACAGCTTTTTATATGTTCCGCATGATGTTTATGACCTTTCATGGTGAACCTCAAATGCCGGAACTGATCGATGATATTCATGAATCACCGAAAGAAATGACGGGACCCCTTGTTTTATTGGGCACCTTGAGTGTTGCTATTTGGTACACGTTGCCGCATTTCAATCCAATTTCAACCCACGAAAGTTGGTTCACGTCTCTTGTGCAACCCGTGACTGCAGTTGTTCCCGGGAATCTTACTGCCCATGCAATCGAAGAAGGAGCCCATCATGCACACAATCTGGCCATGGGACTTTCCATTGGGGTGGCAGCATTGGGTATTGGGTTGGCCGTTCTCATGTATTTGAAAAAGGTACTCTCTGCCGAAACGTGGGGCAAGCGCGCTGGATTTATGTACGACTGGAGTTTGAATAAATATTATTTTGATGAGAATTATGATAAATATTTGTATCAGCCCACAATTCGGCTGGCGAAAAAGATCGCCTGGATTGATTGGGAATTGTATGATAAATATTTTATCAATGGATTTGGGCACGTTACTGCTTGGGCCAGCCGTGTTACTGGTAAATTTGACTACGATGTCATTGACCAAATACTGGTGGACGGTACAGGCCGGATCACTGAAATTATTGGGTCTAGGCTCAAGAAAATTCAGACCGGTAAACTTCAAAATTATTTGCTGTATGTGACAGCAGGGGTGATCGTTTTAATGATCATCCAGTCATTTTAATTCGAATGAGTAAGTAGAGGAGAGGATGGAAAATATTCTCAGTTGGTTAATTTGGTTACCCATCATTGGGATGGTGGCCATTGCATTTATTCCCCGGGACAAAGAGGATGTGATCAAGATCACGGCCGCGGTTGCAACCGGATTGCAGCTCCTGTTGACCTTGGTTCTCTGGCAGAATTTTGATGCGGGGAATGGCGGCATGCAATTCATGGAACGGGCTGAATGGATCCCGTCTTTCAACATAACCTACATTCTCGGCGTTGATGGATTGAGTCTGCCCATGGCGATTTTGACGGCGCTCTTGTGTTTCATTGGCGTATTTGTAAGTTGGAATATCAACAAGGCGGTGAAAGGGTATTTTGCTCTATTTTTGTTATTAGATACGGGTATCATGGGCGTTTTCTTCTCTATGGATTTTTTCCTGTTCTACATTTTCTGGGAAGTTATGCTTCTCCCCATGTATTTCCTGATAGGAATTTGGGGCGGACCCCAACGGGAATATGCAGCCATTAAGTTTTTTCTCTACACCTTGTTTGGCTCGGTACTCATGTTAATTGGTATCCTGGGTCTATACTTTACCTGTGGACAAACATTTGATATTCTGGAACTCATGCGTGTGGCACCGGAAGCTTTGAACGGTGTCATGTGGTGGGGTATGAGTGCCATCAAGGTCATCTGGATACTTTTATTTATCGGATTTGCCATCAAGGTTCCGGTTTTTCCTTTCCATACCTGGCTGCCCTTGGCCCATGTGGAAGCGCCCACAGCCATTTCTGTATTACTGGCAGGAATCCTGCTGAAGTTGGGTATTTATGGTATTCTCCGAATCAATTATGGATTGATGCCCGATGGTGTGTATTGGTTCTCCGGCGCCTTGGCAGCCCTGGGACTCATTAATGTAATTTGGGGTGGACTCTGTGCCCTGGCCCAAACAGACCTGAAAAAACTAGTAGCCTATTCCAGTGTGAATCATATGGGTTATTCGCTGATTGGCATGGCAGCTGTCATCGCTGCCGGAGAATCCAATGGTTTGAACCTGAGAGCAGCCCAGGCGGGACTGGGCGGTGCCGTTTTCCAGATGTTCAATCACGGAACTATTTCGGCCATGCTCTTTATTTTAGTGGGCGTCATTTATGATCGTGCCCACCATAGGGAAATTGCCGGGTTTGGCGGATTAGCAGCACAAATGCCCATCTATACCGGTATCACAGCAGTGGCCTTTTTTGCAGGACTTGGTCTTCCCGGACTTTCTGGCTTCATCAGTGAAGCCATGTGTTTCATTGGCGCATTCCCGGTTTATAAAGGAATTGTTATTGCCTCTACTATCGGAATATTGTTGAATGCAGCCTACTTCCTGTGGGCCTTCCAACGAATATTTTTTGGAGAACTCAACGAGAAATACAAGGATCTTCCAGAGATCAACCGCTTAGAACTCTTTACGGTTGTGCCTTTGCTGGTGATCACAATTTTCTTTGGAATTTATCCGGCTCCGTTTCTGGATATTATTGCCAGCACCATGGATGTTATTATAAATCATGTCGTTACTTTGGCAACTTTCGCCGGAATGTAAGAGTAGCTTGAACAATTCCCTATGAAGGCTCTAGTTGCTCTAATTAAATAACGATGGATATAGAAATCACAATGCGAAATAATTATTTAAAACGTAATTATGGTGTTAATCCCAATTACGTTTTACATATTTACGTTTTATCTCCGATAGATTTCTCAAATTTGGAATCTAACCAGCCTGCGACACCCCCACATGCAGGGCAAATGAGATAAAAATGACCAATTTGCAAAGTCTGTCTTTTTATTATCCGGAATTGATCCTGACGGTTGTGATCTTGGGTGCGATCATTTATGATCTGACCATCCATCAATCAGAATCAGGAAAAGTGGCCTGGGTGTTGATTGCAGGGCTAATAGCAGTTGCCGGGGCGATTTGTCTTCAGGATGATCGGGTCACAACCCTTTTTACCGATTCCATTGTTCTGGATCCATTTGCATCCTTTTTCAAACTGCTTATAATCCTGGCAACGATCTTTGTTTCCATTGTCAGTTTACAATCGGGGGAATTGGAAGATTACCGGAAAGGTGAATATTTTACTTTGCTGGGCATTATTGTCTTTGGATTATTTCTCATGGTTTCTACCGTGGACCTGATCATGGTTTATATATCTATTGAAATTGTATCTATCATGTCCTTTGTTCTGGCGGGATATTTGAAACAGAATACCCGTTCCAACGAAGCGGGATTAAAATACGTGGTTTATGGAGCATTCTCATCGGGGATCATGTTGTTTGGCTTGAGTTATATTTATGGACTCACAGGCAGCACCAATTATTTCCAGATCCAGCAAGCTATTGCGACCATGGATGCCAGTGCAAATACCGCATTGATGATGGCTACGCTCATGGTATTGGCCGGGTTTGGATATAAGGTTTCTGCCGTTCCTTTTCATTTTTGGACACCGGACGTTTATGAAGGCGCCCCCACAACCATTACGGCTTATTTATCTATTGCACCCAAGGCCGGTGCTTTTGCAATGATTATTCGCTTCTTTAACCAGGTTTTGGCAGACGGCGGTGCCATGGGCGGCTTGGATGCTTCCTCGCTTGCATCATTGCCTTGGGCAAACATTATGAGCCTGTTGGCTGTGATCACCATGACCCTTGGAAATATTGTTGCCATCCAGCAAAATAATATTAAACGAATGTTAGCTTATTCTAGTATCGCCCATGCCGGGTATATGTTGCTGGCCATGCCGGTCATGTCCGGCGATAGTATTTATGCAATAATGATCTATTTGGTCATGTACCTTTTTATGAATTTGGGCGCATTTTTTGTCGTGATCATTGTAAAGAATAAAACCGGCGGTGAAACATTTGATGATTATAGGGGTCTGGGCTGGGAAATGCCCATGGTCGGAGTGGCCATGACCATTTTTATGGTTTCTCTGACCGGATTGCCTCCATCAGCCGGCTTCATTGGAAAATTTTATATTTTTGCTTCTTTGATCAAAGGGGGCAACCAGTTTTATTGGTTAGTTGTTGCCGGTGGTATCAACAGTGTGGTTTCACTTTATTATTATTTCCGTGTTGTGAAAGTCATGTTCCTGGAAGGTGAAAGAAAGGAAACCATCCTGCAACCGCCCACTGTCATGGCGGGTATGCTTCTCGCCACAGCAATTCCAACAGTTATCCTGGGAATCTATTGGACACCTGTTGCAGACTGGGTCCAAAATTCCCTGACCTTTTTCATTCAAACACTTTAGTTGAACCCATTGATAAACCTAATGCACGAATCAAAAAGTCTAAAATTCGACTGATTTTCGTTGAAAAATTTGTTCATAACACCGTTATTAACTGCATTTTCCATCTTAATCAGACAAATTTGACATCTTTTTTCTTCACACAAAGATTTTTCAAAGGATTCTAATAAATATTTAAAACGTAATAATGTAATAGGACTTATTTATGTTTTACATATTTACATATTTAGTTAAAGCATGAACCATATCGTCATAAAAAAAGGACATGATATCCGGATCGCCGGTATTCCTTCCAAGGACGTGGTATCCATTCTCGGTTCAGACACGATTGCCATTGCTCCCAAGACATTTCGGGGTGTAAAACCGAAAAGAATGGTAAGTGAAGGAGACAATGTACAGATCGGCTCGCCATTATTTTTTGATAAAACCAAACCGGAAGTCAAATGGGCTTCCCCGGCCAATGGAACGGTTCAAACCATTCAGTTTGGCGCCCGCCATGTCATTGAAAAAATTGAGATCAAGGTAGAAGGGTCTGATGCACTTTCAGGACAATCTTTTTCTTCTGACCAATTGGCGTCGGCAGATCGCTCCACCATATTGAATAGAATATTGGAAGCAAATCTTTTCCCCCTCATTCGCCAGCGTCCTTTCAATAAAGTCGCGAATCCAAAAGATTCACCAAGAGATATTTTTATTTCAGCCGTAAATACGGCGCCGTTAGCCGTTGATCTTGAACCTATACTTGAATCTGAAAAGATTGCATTTCAGGCAGGTGTAACGGCTTTATCAAAACTGACCGATGGAAGTGTTGTGGTTACGTCCAGGAAATCGATGGATCTCCAGCATGCTGGAGTCCAAACTATTTCCGGTCCACATCCCGCAGGAAATGTGGGCATCCAGATCCACTATACCAAACCCATTAAACCCCATGATATCATTTGGACCGTGGATGCTCAGCATGTGATCACCCTGGGAAAATTATTTTTAACCGGTTCTTATCAACCCGATGTCATTGTTTCCGTGGGGGGCTCCGGCGCAACGAATCCACAGACTGTTTCTGCAAAAGTGGGCGCAAGCATCGGTTCCCTGATTGCAAACCAGGAATTGGATGAACCGGCAAGACTCGTTTCAGGTGATGTCCTGACGGGCCATACTGTGGAGAAAGATAATTTCCTGGGATTTTATGATTCATCTGTAAGCATAATCCTTGATTCTGTTGATCGGCCTTTCATGGGCATGCTGGCACTTGGAAACAATGAATCAAAATACAGTCTCACCCATACATTCCTGACTTTTGGTGAAAAGCTTTTCAATTTTAATACTGCCCAAAATGGGGAACTCCGGGCCATGGTGCCCATCAATGTCTGGGAAAAAGTACTGCCCATGGACGTCTATCCCAACGCCTTGTATCGGGCTATTTTGGCCCAGGATATCGAAGAGATGGAACAGTTAGGCATGTGGGAATGTGATGATGAAGATTTTGCCCTCTGTTCTTTTGCCTGTCCCAGTAAGATCGATGTGGGCGCAGTGATCCGCGATGGATTGAATCTGCTGGAAGCGGAAGGGTAGACCATGAAGTGGCTCCGAAAAATATTAGATAAGGTTGCTCCCACATTTGAGGAGGGCGGTAAACTTGAAAAATTTTACCCCGTCTTTGAAGCCACGGATACCATCCTTTTCAGCACAGATGAACGGACTCATTCCGGTCCCCACATTCGTGATAGTGTTGATATAAAACGGGTCATGATCCTGGTGGTTGTTGCCTTGATCCCCTGTTATGTTTTTGGCGCCATGAATGTCGGTTATCAAATGGCAATGGCCTTGGGACAATCATCCACATGGTGGGAAAATCTCCTGAGTGGCGCTTTGAAGATTCTGCCCATCATTGCTGTGGCTTTTGCATCCGGAGCATTCTGGGAACTCCTGTTTGCCGTCATTCGGCGTCATCCTGTTTCCGAAGGATTTTTAGTTACCTGTGCCTTGATCCCACTGGTCATGCCGCCCACCATTCCACTCTGGCAGGTTGCGGTGGCTACCACTTTCGGTATCGTCATCGGCAAAGAGATCTTTGGCGGAGTGGGCATGAATATTTTCAATCCTGCATTGGTGGCTCGGGCATTTTTATTTTTTACTTATCCGGGACGAATTTCCGGTGATAAAGTTTGGGTGGCAGGGCCTGATGGTTATTCCGGCGCCACGGCATTAGCCGTTCCCGCAGCAGAAGTGAGCCAGGATGCAGTCACCCTCCTGGATTCTGTGTCTCAATTTGATTTCTCCTGGATCAATATGTTCATGGGCTGGATCCCCGGCTCCATCGGAGAAACCAGTACGGTATGGATCATGGTTGGTGCTCTGTTTCTTGCCGTAACCGGCATTGCTTCCTGGCGAGTCATGGCCGGAGCTATTCTAGGACTCACGGGCATGGCAGTTCTCACAAACTTCATGGCCGAAGTAACGGGCTCTACCAATACCATGCTCACACTTCCGGCCCATTACCATTTGGTCATGGGTGGCTTTGCCTTTGGTGTGGTTTTTATGGCCACGGAACCGGTGACCGGGGCTCATACGGATAAAGGACGCTGGATCTACGGGATTTTTATTGGCGGCTTAACCGTGATCATTCGCTCCATCAATCCTGCTTATCCTGAAGGCGCTATGCTGGCAATCTTGCTCATGAATGCATTCGCATCGCTTATCGATTATTTTGTGATTCGGGGCAATATAAAACGACGGATGGTTCGCTATGCGCAGTAACACCTACACCCTGGTTTTCACATCCATCGTAACCATCGTTTTGGGCTTTTTTCTCGCTCTCGCAGCAGATGGGTTGAGAGACCTGCAGGATCTCAATGTAGAAAATGATATGAGGAAGAATATACTCTTGTCCCTTGGGTTCAAACCGGGAGCTGAAACACCCTGGACCTCTGACGATATTCAAAAATTATTCGAAGAGAATATTGAAGCGCTTGTTTTAGATGCTTCCGGTCAGAGGACAGAAAAAGATCCAAAGGAGATTGACACTGAAAAGGACCTCGAATTCCTGCCTATTTATTTGAAAAAAATCGGTGACGAGGTGGGCGGATATGCAATTCCTATTGCCGGAAAAGGATTATGGTCAACACTTTATGGGTATTTTGCAATCGAGCCGGATGGACGAACGGTCAAGGGCATCACATTTTATAAACATGGTGAAACGCCTGGATTGGGTGGCGAAGTGGACAAAGCCTGGTTTCAGCAAAATTTTATTGGCAAAAGATTTGTAGATGAGAATGATCAATTGCTTGGTATTCATGTTATAAAAGGGAAGGTCCAATCAGATGATCAGGAAGCCTATCATAAAGTAGATGGTATTTCCGGTGCAACCATGACGGGAAAAGGATTGGAGTATTTCCTGAAAGACGATCTTGCAAAATATGAACCCTTTTTTAAACAAGTGCGGGGCAGACAAAGTTAATGGCTTTTCTTGATAAAAAATCCAAACAGGCTTTCACAGATCCATTAAGTGCGAATAATCCCATCACTCTGCAAGTGCTGGGCATCTGTTCTGCTTTGGCAGTGACCGTTAAAATGGATACAGCAGTGGTCATGACCTTGGCTGTGGTTGCTGTATTGTCCATTTCCAATATGTTGATTGCTATGCTTCGAAATCTGATCCCGGGAAAAGTTCGGATCATTGTTCAACTTTCTGTCATCGCCTCGCTCGTCATTATAACCGATCAAGTTCTTCAAGCATACATGTATGATATCAGCAAGCAACTTTCCGTTTTTGTGGGCTTGATCATAACCAATTGTATAGTCATGGGTCGGGCCGAAGCATTTGCCATGCAGAATTCTCCCGGAAAATCATTTTTAGATGGTTTGGGAAATGCCCTGGGTTATGGCGGTATTTTGATTGTTGTTTCCTTTTTCAGGGAAATACTGGGCAGTGGAACATTATACGGGTTTCAAATCATCCCGGAGTCTGCCTATGCAGCCGGATATGAGAATATGGGACTCATGGTGCTGTCACCGGGGGCCTTCATTATTTTAGGATTAATTGTCTGGGTCCACCGGATATCAGCAAACATCGAAGAGGAATAGGCGTGGAACATTATATTAGTCTGGCCACCAAAGCCATGTTCGTTGAGAACATCCTTTTAGCCTATTTTCTAGGGATGTGTTCGTTTCTGGCGATCTCCAAGAAGATCGATACATCCATCGGACTTGGTTTCGCCGTGGTATTTGTTTTGACCATTACAGCACCGGCCAACTGGGCCATCCACAATTATTTTTTGCAGGATGGTGCTCTGGCCTGGGCCGGTTTCCCCGATGTTGATTTGAGCTTCCTGAATTTTATTGTATTTATTGCTGTCATTGCTGCCATGGTTCAATTGGTGGAAATGATCCTGGATAAATTCTCACCGACCTTATATTACAATCTTGGCATTTTCCTGCCATTGATCGCGGTGAATTGTTCAATCCTGGGCGGGTCACTTTTCCTGGTTGAAAGAGACTATACTTTGTTGGAATCAACCGTATTTGGTTTTGGCTCTGGTATGGGCTGGTTTCTCGCCATCGTATCCATGGCATCCATTCGTCATCGCTTGCGCTATTCCAATGTACCGGCCAAACTTCGCGGATTGGGAATCACCATGCTCCTAACCGGGCTTTTGTCCATGGCATTTATGGCTTTTTCCGGGATTGATCTCTAATGGAATCGATTCTTTTAGGCATTACCGTTTTCACTGGTGTGATCCTGGTATTGGTTCTCATCCTTAATTTTGCAGAAAGTAAACTCCTGCCACAGGGTGAAATGACAATCACTGTGAATGAGGATGAGGATAAAAAATTTAAGGTTCGTCCCGGCGGGACACTATTAGCTGCGTTAGCAAAGCAAACAATTTATCTCCCATCAGCCTGCGGTGGCGGTGGTACCTGTGCCTTGTGCAAATGTCAGGTTTTGAAAGGTGGCGGCGAGATCCTGCCTACTGAAACAGGTCAAATCAGCCGCAGCGAAGCCAAGGAAAATTGGCGTCTTGCTTGCCAGGTGAAAGTGAAGGAAGATATGAATATTCATGTTCCCGATGAGATCTTCAGTATCAAAAAAAGGGAATGCACTGTCAAGTCCAATGAGAATGTGGCCACCTTTATTAAAGAATTAGTACTGGATCTACCGGAAGGGGAGATCCTTGATTTCCAGGCCGGCGGATACATCCAGATCGATATTCCAGAATACAAGAACTTATTATTTAAAGATTTTGATGTTGAAGATGAATATCATCCGGATTGGGATAAATATAATGTGTGGGGCTTGGTTGCCAATAATGATGAGCCCATTTTCCGTGCCTTTTCCATGGCGAACCATCCAGCGGAAGGGAACAGGGTGATGCTGAATGTCCGCATTGCTACACCCCCGCCACCCTTATGGAATGAGGTGCCTCCGGGTCTGGCATCCTCTTATATTTTTAATTTGAAACCGGGGGACAAAGTTACCATTTCCGGCCCTTATGGTGAATTTTTTATCAAGGAATCAGATCGGGAAATGGTTTACATTGGTGGTGGTGCCGGGATGGCGCCCATGCGGTCTCATTTATTTCATTTATTCCAAACACTGAAAACAGGACGGAAAGTTTCATTTTGGTATGGCGCCCGTTCTGTTCGTGAAATGTTTTATGATGAGCAATTTAAACAGATCACCGAACAATTCCCCAATTTCAATTATACAGTAGCGTTATCTGAACCAATGGAAGAAGACAATTGGACCGGACCCACTGGATTCATTCACCAGGTTTTGCATGACCAATATCTGGAAAACCATGAAGATCCAACCGAAGTGGAATATTACATGTGCGGTCCGCCACTCATGATTAATGCTTGTGATGGCATGTTGGAAAATCTCGGTGTTGACCCCGAAATGATTGCTTATGATAGTTTTGGGTAAATAAATCCCCATCTGAAATTGAGAAAAAGCCCTCCTGCAAAGTGCGGAAGGGCTTTTTTATTCTGAAAATGAACAGGATCAGGGCTGACAATTGTTAATGAACGGCGGTCAATTTTGCCACCCGATTCCATTTCACCGATTTATTTAAAAAGAAAAGAAAAATCGGGTGCTATTTATTTGTTAATGTTCTTTATTTC
>Ga0208748_1000607_pt1 | contig 18192 bp, 23 predicted proteins | sample Knorr_S7_td_Bott_FD_185599 | JGI IMG/M metagenome (GOLD analysis project Ga0208748, IMG submission 185599) | Marine microbial communities from Southern Atlantic Ocean transect - Knorr_S7_td_Bottom_ad_4513_LV_A (SPAdes) (version 2) | ecosystem: Environmental > Aquatic > Marine > Oceanic | place... | reverse complement strand
AACCAACACCAGAACCAACACCAGAACCAACACCAGAACCAACACCAGAACCAACACCAGAACCAACACCAGAACCAACACCAAAATCTTCTGATGATCCTTTTGAAGGAATTAGTGATGATGACATAACAACTTATTCAGAATTCTTTGAAGTTCCTCCACCTGAAAATGATAATGAAGCTATCAAGTTAGGACATAAAATTCGTGAGTGGATTAAAAATGGCAGGCTGGAACCTGGCAAATAAAAAATCAAAGAAGATTGCAAAGACAAGATAAAAAAGAAAAACAATAAAAGAAACAAGATATGTTTGGATTCGCTAGGAAATGAAACTCAAAACAAAAGATTTACTCACTTTATCGGAATTAACCCCAAAGGAATTTGTAGAATTAATTAATTATTCAACCAAACTAAAAAAAGAACTTAAAAAAAGTGGAAACAAACCTATTTTAAAAAATAAAACATTGACGATGATTTTTCAAAAACCATCTACAAGAACACGTGTAAGTTTTGAAATTGGAATGTATCAATTAGGTGGATATGCAATTAATTTATCATCAAATGACATGCAATTGTCTCGTGGTGAATCTATTGAGGATACGGCAAAAACTCTCTCACGATATACTGATTGTATAATGGCGCGTGTTTATGAACATGAATTACTAGAAAAACTATCTAAACATGCAAGCGTACCTGTAATAAACGGATTATCTGATTCTTTTCATCCTTGTCAAATTTTAGCAGATTTTATGACGATTAAAGAAAAGAAGGGAAAACTAAAAGGATTAAAGATTGCTTGGATAGGGGATGGAAATAATGTGTGTAATTCTATGATTTATGGTGCTGCATTATCTGGAATTGATATGTCAATTGCAACTCCTAAAGGATTTGCACCAAACAAAACTGTTGTTAAAGAATCAAAGAAATCAGCTAACATTGAATTAACTACAGATCCATTCATTGCAACTAAAAATGCTGATGTGGTTGTAACCGATACTCATTCTTCTATTCATAATAGTGATCCAAAAAGAATCAAAAAGTTCTTTCCAAAGTATCAAGTTAATTCCAAGTTAATGAGTACTGCAAAGAAAAATGCGATCTTTATGCATTGTCTTCCTGCTAAGAGAGAACAAGAAGTAACGTCATCAGTAATTGATGGTCCTCAGTCAGTTGTATGGGATGAAGCAGAAAATCGTCTTCATACTCAAAAGGCATTACTTGTTGCTCTCATTCGCGCTTAACGTATATAAGAGAAGATTCAAACTCGGTTTCTATAGTGGCCTATTCAAAAATATTGAGGAGACTTAGAGAAGAAAAGACCAATTATAAAAAACGTGGAACCATGTTGATGGGCAAACGTGATTTTATTACTGTAAATATTACTAATGAAAATACACAAGTCCAAATTCTCAAGCCTGGTATGACTGGTGATAAGGTTGTGGCATCTGCACATTCTAGATATCTACTTGAAAAAGGATGGAAAGGATCTAGAAAGAGTGTACCTGCAGCATATCTTACAGGATACTTGGCTGGTAAGAAAGCACTTGGCAAAGGTGCAAATGATGCTATTCTTTATACTGGAACTAGAAGATACACACAAAGAATGGCTGCAGCTCTAAAAGGAGTCATTGATGCTGGTGTTAAAGTACCAGCGGACGAAGAAACATTTCCACCTGAAGATAGAATCAATGGAGAACATCTTACTGTTAAAAACGATATTCTAAAAATAAAATCTACAATTGATAGTGAGATTAAGTAGAAATGAGTCAAGCAACACAATCTAAACCGGGACAAACTGGAGGTCCAAGAGGAAAACGTGCACCTGTATATGGACGAGGCCCACCAGGAGGAGTTAAAGGAAATGGTGATCGTCCTAAAAGACCAAGAAGAGAACCTGTAGAAGAGGTTTGGATCCCAAAAACTAACTTAGGAAAAAAAGTTGCGTCAGGAGAAATTACTTCTCTTGAAGAAATAATTGAATCCGGATTAAGAATTCAAGAAGCAGGAATTATCAAGAAACTACTTCCAGATTTGAAAAGTGAAGTTGTTGATGTAGGAATTATTCAAAAAATGACTTCAAATGGTCAATCTACCAGATTCAAAGCAATTGTTGCAGCTGGAAACGAAAATGGTTACTTGGGAATAGGTAGAGGAAAATCAAAACAGATGAGAATTGCTATTGAGAAAGCAACAAGTCAAGCTTTTCTGAATGTCAGCCCAATCAAATTAGGATGTGGTAGTTGGGAATGTAGATGTGATCAAAAACATTCTGTCCCATTCAAGGTTAGAGGAAAGGGTGGAAGTGTTACGGTTGAAATTATTCCGGGACCTCGTGGATTAGGTCTTGTTGCTGGCGGTAAAATTAAACGATTATTGGAATTAGCAGGTCTTAAAGATGCATGGACTACCGCAAAAGGCTCTACTCCTACAATGAGTTCAACTTCAAAAGCAATATTGGATTGTCTTAGACAGACATTTAGTCAGGGTTGATAAAAATGGCAAATGCAATTCTTGTTGTTAGAATTAAGGGTCAAGCTGATTGTCCATATTGGGCAACAACCACTATGACTTTGTTAAAATTAGATAAAAAATATCGTGCAACAATTTTGCCTGCTAAATCTACTACTTTGGGAATGCTAAAAAAAGTACAGCACTATGTATCTTGGGTTGAACTTGATACAGATTTGGCAAAAGAATTGATTGAGAAGAAAGCCAGAAAATCTGGTTATAAAAAAATTACTGCTGATGATCTAAAAGAGCTTGGTTTTGCAAGTTCTGATGAATTGGCTACAGCTCTGGTTGAAGGCAAGGCTACTTTATCTAAATTAAAACCTCTAAAACCATGGTTTGCTTTAGCACCTCCAAGACATGGATTCAAGCGAAGCACCAAGAAACTGTATGGACAGAAAGGTGTCCTTGGAAAAAACAAGGAACTTAATGTTATTGTAAAGAGAATGATATAACATGGCAACAAGATTAAGAAAGACTAGAAGACTCAGAGGAGGACGACATATGGGATGGGGACAAGTAGGTCAACATCGCGCAAGTGGTCACCAGGGCGGTCTTGGGGTTACTGGTATGATGAAACATCACTACAGTTCCATGTTAAAATATGATCCAGATCATTATGGCCATGAATCATCTAAACCACCTCACCCAAATGTTACAAAGAAATGGACTAGCATCCGAGACCTAGATGACTTGTTTACAAAATTCGGTAAAGAAGAAGGAGGAAAGAAAATTGTAGACCTAAAAAGTGCAGGATACGAAAAACTCCTTGGCGGTGGAAAGATAACTAATGCTTATTCCGTCAAAGTACAACAATTTACAGCATCTGCAGAAGAGAAATTGATAGCCGTTGGGGGAGAGGTGCTATCTAATGTTAAAGCCTCAACTGGTGTAGAAAAAGATGAGGTGTTATCTGATAATGGCTGAAGGTAGCTTAACCAGTTATATCAGAAAAATCGTTTTTAGAGTAGAACCATATCTTCCTCAAGTACCAAAACCAAAAAAGAAGATTTCTCTCCAAAAAAAATTGTTATGGTGTGGATGCATATTACTAATCTACATGGTAATGGGACAAACCCCATTATTTGGAGCCACAGCACCACAGTTTGACTTTCTAGCATTTGCTAGAGTTATTTTTGCATCACAACAAGGAACACTAGTTGAATTAGGAATAGGACCTATAGTTACAGCTGGACTCTTGATGCAATTATTGAGAGGTTCAGAAATTCTCAAATTTGATTTCAAAAAACCCGAAGAAAGAGGAATATTTCAAACAGCTACTAAAATGGTAACATACATTGTAATCATAGCTGAATCTGCTGTGTATGCTATAGCAGTTTATGGTCCTGGAGTTACTGAACCATACATTTTGTATGTGTTGATTGGTCAGTTGATGGCAGCGTCGATAATTATTATGTTCTTAGACGAAACTATCCAAAAGGGTTGGGGTCTTGGTAGTGGAATCAGTTTATTCATTATGGCAGGTGTTGCTCAACAAATTCTTTGGAGCTTGTTTAGCCCGTTGCCGGCTGGTGATGGAGGGATGATTGGTATTATCCCGTACATAGGAGAATCTATCATAAATGGTGATGTTTCAAATATCTTATTCCGTGCAAACCAACTCCCGAGTATCTTTGGGCTGTGTCTTACTGCAGGAATATTGTTAATACTTGTATTTACACAAGGTATGAAAATTGAGATTCCAATTGTATCTACAAAATACAGAGGATTTTCTGCTGTTTATCCTATAAAATTGATGTACGTCTCTAACATTCCTGTTATCTTAGCATCTGCACTTACTGCTAATGCCGTTTTCATGTTCCAAATGCTGTGGGCAAATGCGAACCCGCGGAACAATAATTTCTTTATGAATTTTATAGCGCAGTTTGATCCTACAAGTCCTAACACTCCTATAGGCGGAATAATCTATTATATCACTCCTCCACGAGGTTTAGATGTTGCAGCTTTAGATCCTATGCGTGCAGTAGGCTATATTCTATTTATGATTGCAATTGTAGTTGTATTTGGCAAATTATGGGTAGAGCTTGGAGGCCTGTCGCCAAAGAGTGCAGCTCAGAATTTACTTGATGCAGATGTTCAAATTCCTGGATTTAGAAGATCAAACAAACCAGTTGAAGCTTTACTCAACAAGTACATTCCATCAGTTACCATCCTTGGTTCTATGATTTTGGGTCTCTTGGCAGGTGTATCTGATGTTCTTGGTGTATTTGGTTCTGGAATTGGGATTTTACTTATGGTGGATATTCTCATAAACTATTATACACAATTAGTGAGAGAACAAGTTGAGGTCGTCATGCCGCGTTTGGGTGCTTTGCTTGGCAGAAAATAAAATAATTGTGATGGTAGGAATACCAGGTGTTGGAAAAACTACACTATTATCCAAAATGGTTGAAATCATAAAAAAACATGGTAAAAGTGTTCATGTGATTAGTTTTGGAACTTTGATGTGTGAGGTTGCCAAGAAAAATGGTCTTAGTGATAGAGACGAACTTAGAAAATTACCCATAACTGAGCAACAAAATCTTCAAAAGCTTGTTGCAGAAAAAATTGCTGCACAAACTGAAGAAGTTATAATTATCGACACTCATGCGTTTATCACTTCTACTGGAGGTTATTATCCAGGCTTACCGGAACATGTTTTAAAAATTATCAAACCCACAAACTTTGTTTCTATTTCTGCAAAACCAGAAGAAATCTACAATAGACGAATGACAGATGATACTAGAAATAGAGACAAAATCACTGTTACTAACATTAAAAAAGAATTAGATATTCAAGCAGGTATGATTTCTGCATGTTCGGTAATCACTGGCTCTCCAGTGAAATTCATTAATAATCAAGAGGGAAAGATTGATGAAACATCAGAGAAAATAATTAACGCAATAGGAGTATAAAAAATGGATTTTAATTTTATTCTACTTTTCATTCATGATTCTTTTGGAGAGGAAGGAGGTAGAATGATGTTGGGAAGTGATGATCCCATAGTCAAAGGATTAATCCTTTCAATGTTTTGTATTACTGGATTTGGAATTTTGCTTAATCTATTCAACGCTGGAGTTAGAAAGAAGATGGTTGATCAAGTAAAACTAAAACGCATTATGAAGGAAACACGTGGATATCAAAAAGAAAGAATGAAGGCTATGAGATCTAAAGATCAAGCAAAAATAGCTGAACTAAATAAAAAATCAAAATACATGAACAAAATGTCAATGGAAATGATGCAGATGAATATGAGACCTATGATGATTACTTTTGTACCTTTAATCTTGATATTTTATCTTGTATTGCCACAACTGTTCTCTTATACTGTAGCTATGTCTCCAATTCCACTAAATGTGATTCCAGGAGATTTCTTCACATTAACATGTACTGCAATACAAGCCGCAGATCCAGAACATGTTTGTTTTGGCAAAGAAAATTCATTGTATCTTTGGGCATGGTATTTCCTCTCCTCTATTGCTTTTAGTGGCATGATTATGAGACTAACAAAAACAACAATGGGTACTTGACAAAATCCATTGTTATTTCTGGTCCTCCTGCAGTAGGCAAAACAACTGTTGCTAAAGGATTAGCAGAAGAATTTCAATTAAAATATCTCAGTGGAGGAGATGTACTAAAGGAAATGGCAAAAGAACAAGGTTTTGATTCTGATGGTGATGATTGGTGGGATACAGATGAGGGAATGAAGTTTCTCAGCCAACGTGAACAAAATTCTGAATTTGACAAAAAACTGGATGAAAAATTAACTGTACTCTTCAATCAGGGTGCAATGGTAATTACTAGTTACACCTTACCGTGGCTAATCAAAGACGGCATCAAAATTTGGTTAGAGGGATCCCATAAAAGCAGTAGTATGAGAATGCAATCCAGAGATAATATGAGTTCTGACGAGGCTTATGAAATTACAAAAAAACGATTTGATAAGAATAAAGCATTGTACAAAAAATTATACAACTTTGATTTTGGTGATGATACATCTGTTTTTGATGTAATAATTAATACAGATAATCTTACAGCTCAACAAGTAATTGATGTTGCAAAAGAAACCGTGAGAAAATTACTATGACCCTCAAACAACTTGAAAATCTTGTTGAAATTGATCAGGATATTACCGATGATGCTTATGGAACATATTATGATAAAAGAACCATTGAACAACTACTAAATTATGGAATTATTCTATTGGACAAACCACCAGGTCCTACAAGTCACGAAACCGTGGCTTGGACTAAACGCATTTTGAAACTTCCAAAGATTGGTCACAGTGGAACACTTGATCCTCAAGTTTCAGGAGTTTTACCTTTAGGACTTGGAGAAGCTACTAAAGCACTGGGAGTTTTACTTTATGGACCAAAAGAATATCATGCATTAGGACGAATCCATTCCCTTCCCTCTAAAGAAAAACTTGACGAAACAATGGATTTGTTTAGGGGAGAAATTTTTCAAAAACCTCCACAACGTTCAGCTGTTGTAAGACAAACAAGAACAAGAACTATTTATGAATTTGAAGTGTTAGAACAAAAAGAACGATTACTCTTAACCAGAATTTTGTGCGAAGCTGGAACCTATATCCGAAAATTATACTACGATTTAGGAGAAATTCTTGGGCCTGGTGCAACAATGATAGAGCTTAGACGTACCAGAGTAGATCAATTTCGTGAGACTGATGGATTGGTAACTCTTCATGAACTTGCAAATGCATTTGCAATTTGGGAAGAGGAAAAAGATGACAGCAAATTAATGAAAATGATCAAGCCTGTTGAATATGCATTCAGTGAATTAAAGTCAGTAGTAATTCGTGATTCTGCAGTAGATGCCATGTGCCATGGTGCACAGCTTGCAATTCCTGGTATTTTAAAAATATCTCCAAATCTAAAGAAAGGAGATATTGTTGCAATTTATACACAAAAAGGAGAGGCCGTCGCTTTAGCCGAGTCAACAATGTCTGAAGAGGAGATTCGTGATGCTACTAAGGGATATGCATTTGAAACAAAGAGAATCATTATGGCTCCAAATACCTATCCAAAAAAGTGGAGAACAAAAACAATTCCTCCAAAGGATTAAAAAATCAAGAAATTATTTTAAAAGAATTGTTAGCAAAAAGTCTCGTACTCTTTATTGGTATTGGTTTGATTTCTGGACTTGCATTTGGTGTTTATTTGCTTGATGTAAAAAATACCAGTCAGCTAGTTTTTGTTGAAGGACCTTCAATTTCTATAGTCACAGAAAAACTTGATTTTAAAAAAGGCGAAGAGATAAAAATTCGAATTGTAAATTCTGGAACTGTTCCATTGATTTTTTCTGATGCATTATATGGTCTTAGAATTACTGGGCTATCTGGGATATTGATGTATTCACCTGTTGCTGCACAAGTGATTTCTCAGCTAGAACCTGGCGATGAAGTTGAATTTTCATGGGATCAAATAAAAAATAACAGTGATGCAGCTTTGGAGGGTCTTTACAAAATATCTGCAAAAGGAGTAGACAAACAAGGAAACCAAGTAGAAAAATCAACCACTATCACAATTTGGAAATAGCTTTTCAATTCCCAAATAACACAATATATAATCAAATATTGCCGAATAATTTTGTCGTAAGACTTGTGCCGGGGTCGCCTAGCCTGGTAGGGCGCGCGCCTGGAAATAATTTACCATAAAGCGCGTTCTCGCAAGGGAACGGGAGTTCAAATCTCCCTCCCGGCGCCATTTCAAAATCAATTAATGTATTGATACTAAATGTTCATCATTGAAGAAATATGATATTGCAATAATTGGTGGAGGGATTCTTGGTACTACCATCTCTTATTGGATCTCTTCACTTTATGATGTCAATCTTTGTGTAATTGAAAAAGAATCTGATGTTGCAATGCATGCAAGTAGCAGAAATACTGGCGTTGTTCATTCTCCCTTTTATCTAAATCCAAAAACAAAGAAAGTTTTGGCAAAATCTGCTTTGATTTCTTATAATATGTGGGAGACACTAGCAAAAAAAGAAAAAATTCCTTGGAGTAAGACAGGTGTTTTTGAACTAGCACTAAATAAAGAGCAGCATAAAAGTCTCGAAGAATTCATGCAGTGGGGAGATGAGAATGGAATTCCCTCTGATGATTTGGAACTCTTAGACAGAAAAGATGTCCTAAAACAAGAACCAAATGTAGATTGTTATTCTGCTGTTTATTGTAAACGTGAAGTATCTACTGATTTTGGTGCGTTTACACGAATCATAAAAAATGAATCTACAAAAAATGGAACAAGTTTTCTTTTACAAAAAAATGTTAAAGATATAGAAAAAAATGATTCTAATTCCACAATAATTTTTGAAGATGGTTCTAAAATTTCAACTGATTTGGTGATAAATTGTGCTGGAGGAAATTCCTTAGACATTGCACAGTTATTGGGGCTTGTATCTGAATATTCTGATCTTCATTTTAGAGGTGAATACTGGATTGCAGAGCCCAAGTATCAAGATTTAGTAAAATCAACTATCTACACTGTTGCTGAATTCAAATGCTATCCATTTTTAGATCCTCATTGGATTAAAAAGGCAAATGGTCAAACAGAGGTTGGACCAAATGCTGTTCCAGTTCTAAGTCCAGAAACTTATTCAGGATATTTAGGAGATGCTAGTACATCAATATCGAAACTGAAAGATATTTTGACAGGAAACGCGCTAAAATTATTTTATGATTCTGAATTTTTGTCCTTAATATCCAAAGAATGGCTGAGTTCAATCTCTAAAACTGCGATGATTAGTCGTGTAAAAAAATTTATTCCAAAAATAAAACCTGAATTTTTCTCAAAAAAAGGAACTGCAGGTATTCGCTCTCCAATTATTTCCCCTCAAGGAAAATTCTTGTTAGATGTAATGGAAATTGAAAATGAACATTCCTTTAACATAATAAATTATAATTCTCCTGGTGCAACTGGTGCTCCTGCATATTCTGCTTTCATAGTTCAAAAACTTCAAGAAAGAGGATTTTTAGATTATAATGAAAATTCTAAAGAATCTATTTGGAGTTTTGGTGATGTAATCAATCAAGCTTAATATTCTATGACAATTGAAATTCGATTATGCTACCTGACAGGTGTTCAGTATTAGAAAAGGGAAAACAGTGTGTCAATCCTCCCGAATTTATTGTATCGATTATTGCCGATAAAGATGAATACATGGTTGGAGTGACCTGTGAAAAACATAAACAAATTGTATCTGGCAAAATTGGAATTCTTCAAAATGAAGGAAAGGTTCATGATGGTAAAATTAATTTTTCACCTCTCAAAACAGTTGGAACTGACTGCATTCACGCAGATACAGATGATTTTGTCCAAATTGATATGAAATAATTCCAAATACTGAAATAATTTTAATTTCAAGAATATCTGATGCTCTTACAATTGTTATCTGATCTAGTCAAAATTGATGATATCTTGCTTATCATAAGAAATGACGGTGCTGTTAGTGAGGTGAGAAGTAATTCTCTTAGTATTAGACAAAAAGAAAAGTGGATTACTATTGGTGATAATGACGGTCCAGCACACATGCATATTGATTCAGAATTGATAAAATCAGCAGAGTTTGTACAGGAAGAAAAGCCTGAACGCACAAGTTTTAGTGTAAGATTCTATAATGAAAATAATGAGCGTATTTTAGCTGCATTTTTTACAAAAATGTATGATAAATCTAAAACATTAATTTCTGAAAGAAAAAAAGTCTATGACGAATTAAACCAAAAATATTCTTCTAAAATTAAGTTTTAAAAAAAAACCTTGTCTGAAAAAGACAAGGAGAAAAAATATTATTGTTCAGATTCTTTTCTCTTCTTCTCTTTTTCAGTTTGTAGTTTAGCTAATTCTAATTCTTCATTTGTATGTTTGAATTTTTTCAATCTAACACTTGTTTAAAATTTAGATATAAAAACTGCACATTTTTTTGATTGTAATTCATGCGTGAAATTAATATCCTACTGAGTAGATCGGTTTTTTTCCATTCATTCCAAGATTAAGATTTTTTACAGTAATTACTGCCATTTTAGTTCTAGTCTCTTTTGTTGAACTTCCTATGTGTGGTGCTAGCACAACATTTTGTAATTTTACTAATGGATGTTTTTTACTAATAGGCTCTGTTTCAAAGACATCTAATCCTGCTCCCATAATCATTTTTTTCTTTAATGCCGTTACAAGATCTTTTTCATTAACAATCTTTCCTCTTGATGTATTAATCAAAAATGCTGATTTTTTCATTTTTCTAAAAATTTTCATATCAAACATATTATCTGTCTCTTTTGTGTGTGGTACATGAATTGAAATGATATCGCTTTGAGTGATTAGTTTTTCAAACGCGACATATTTTATTCCCAATGTTTTTTCTCTGGTCTTCGAAATGCGTTTCCTGCTGTAATATGTTAACTTCATATCAAATGCCTTTGCCCTTTTGGCAAGAGTTCTTCCAATTCTTCCTAGACCTAAAATACCAAGAGTTTTACCTTGAAGATCTAATCCTACATAATCATATGCACCATAGATTACTTTCCATTTCCCACCTCTAGTAATTCTGTCCCCTTCTGAGACTCTTCTTAATATGTCAAGTAATAACGAGAATGTAAGATCAGCAGTTGCGTCTGTTAACACTTCAGGGGTATAGCCTACACGAATTTTCTTTTTCTTAGCATATTTGATATCTATATGATCAAAACCAACACTATAGGTACTAATCACTTTTAGATTCTTAGCCAAATCCATTGTCGCTTTATTGATTTCATCATATGGAAAACAGATCAATCCATCAATCTCTTTTATTTTTGTTCGTAGCTTAGTTTGAGAGATAGGAATTTTTCCAGAATGAATTTCTATCTGATATCTTTTTTTTAATTCCTTTAATGCAAAATCATGTAGTGTTCTTGTAAGAAACACTTTCTTTTTCATCAACTTCAGGTTTATACCAAACCATTTATACGATTTCCTTGTTAATTCATTATGTCTTCTGAAGTTAATGGAGAAGAAGAGTTTGCTATTTGTGTAGAATGTAAAAATTCAATTGAAAAATGTGTTTGTGTCTGTCCTTATTGTGGAGAGCGTGATAAATGTGAATGTGCATTGTTTGATGCAGCAACTGGTGGTTGATTAAATTGATAAAACAGATTATTTTCATTCCAAACAAAGGTGACTTTTTCTGAGTTCAGTTGATTTTACATGGCTAATTGGAGGTCCTCAAGGAAGTGGTGTTGAATCTGGAGCAAATATCTTCTCCAAAGTTTGTGCAGAAATGGGATATCAAATATTTGGTAAAAGAGAATTTTATTCAAATATCAAAGGTGAACACAGTTACTTTACAGTAAGAGTGTCTGATCAAAAAATTCATTCAAACGTAAATGATGTAACATTAATGGCATCATTTGATGCTGAAACAATTTTTCGTCATTTTGATGAGGTTTCTTCTGATGGTGGAATAATCTATGATTCTGAATTAGAAAATGTTGATACAGAAATAGTTCGTACACTTGATTCTACATTTAAAGAAAGATTACACAAATATCTAGAATCAAAAAATAAGCCATTTACTATATCCGGTGTTCTTGAGATTGCAAAAGAAAAAGGTGTCACTCTTTACCCTGTCTCTTTTAAGAAAATTCTAGAAAATCTCGCTCAGGAGGCTGATAATCCAAAACTACGTGGTTTAATCCGAATGTATAATGTAATTGGCGTCTCATTGTCTTTGGGATTAATCAAGATGCCTTCAGATTCTTTACTTAATTCAATCGATACAATATTTTCAAAAAAACCTCAAATTGCAGAAATAAACAAACAAGCCGCAAACTACTCTTATAATTATGCTTCTAAATTGGAAAACTTTGAACATAGTTTAACTGGAACTACAAAACAACCTTACACTATTCTTGTTCAGGGTCATTATGGAACTTCAATTGGAAAAATAGTTGCTGGATGTAGGTTTCAATCCTATTACCCAATCACCCCAGCTTCTGATGAAAGCAATTACTTAGAATCAAATGAAATTTTACAAATTCAAGATGACAGACCTGGTTCTACAGCTGTAATTCAAACTGAAGATGAAATTTCTGCTATTGGAATGATGATTGGTGCTGCGTTAACAGGCACACGTTCCTCAACATCAACTTCTGGTCCAGGTTTTGCATTAATGACTGAAGCAATAGGGTGGGCTGGAATTAATGAAGTCCCTATTGTGATTACTCTGTATCAAAGAAGTGGACCCTCAACAGGTCTTCCAACAAGACATGGACAAGATGATCTTCTTTTTGCAGTTAATGCAGGTGCTGGAGACTTTCCAAAGATTGTATACGCTTCAGGAGATATAGAAGAAAGTTTCTATGATACAGGAAGATGTTTCAATTATGCGGATGTTTTTCAACTTCCTGTTATTCACATGATGGACAAGTTTCTTTCTAGTTCTGTTGTTACATGCAAAAGATTTGAACCAAATAAGATTACAATTGATAGAGGCAAACTACTAGACAAAGTTGAGGGTGAATACAAGAGATTTGCCTTTACTGATGATGGCATCTCTCCTAGATCTAGACTTGGATTGGATAATGGTATTTTTTGGAATACAGGCGACGAATCTGACGAATATGGTCATATCTCTGAAGATCCTGTAGAACGAATTATGATGATGGACAAAAGAATGTCAAAACTTGATTTAGCATTAGAAAGAATCCCTGATGAAGAACAAGCAGTCTCTTTTGGTGCACATGAACATACTATAGTTTCTTGGGGTTCTACCAAAGGTCCTATCATAGACGCCCTTTCCATGCTGAAAAAAGAAGGAATCGACATTGGATTTATTCAAATTAAACTAATTCATCCTTTTCCAACTGATTATGTAAAATCTCTTCTCAAGGACACAAAAATAATAATTGACATTGAAGCAAATTATTCAGGACAATTAGGTCAAATCTTTAAACAAAATATCCTTAAAGATATTGATTATTTTATACTAAAATATACAGGACGAGGAATGACTAGCACAGAAATTTATGATTCACTAAAGAAAATTGTTGAAAACAAAGCTGACAAGAGGGAGGTTCTAACTCATGGCGCTTAAACTTGCTGACTACAAAACCGATGTACATAATGACTGGTGTCCTGGTTGTGGAGATTTCGGAATAGTAAATGCATTACAGATGGCATTAGCAGAAATGGGAATAGAAAGAGACAAGGCAACAATTTTTTCAGGGATTGGTTGTTCTGGAAAAACTTCTCACTTTATCAATACATATGGCGTTCATACTTTGCATGGCAGAGTTCTTACTTTTGCCCAAGGTGGGAAACTTGCAAATCCTGAGATGACAGTAGTTGCAGTTGGTGGAGATGGTGATGGACTGGGAATAGGGGCTGGTCATTTTGTTGCAGCTGGAAGACGAAATGTTGACATGACTTACATAATTTTTGATAATGGTGTTTATGGGTTAACAAAGGGCCAAGCATCTCCTACTCTAAAACTTGGAGAACAGACAAAATCATTGCCTTCTCCAAATACAAATTATGATGTCAATCCAATTGGTTTGGCTATAGCAAGTGGTTTTACATTTGTAGCTAGAGGTTACTCTTATGATGTCAAACATCTCAAAGATTTGATAATAAAGGCAGTTAAACACAAGGGTCTTGCATTTCTTGATGTTTTACAACCCTGCCCTACTTACAATGATATCAATACACGAGATTGGTATGCTGGTGTGGATTTGGCCCAAGAATCAATAGAGAGACATTCCAGAATTTACAAACTTGAGGATACTCAGTTTGATCCTTTAGTGCATTATGACGACGAGATTGAAGTAAATGAAAAACTATCTCAAGCCTTGATAAAATCTTTAGAATGGGGAACTAAGATACCAACAGGTGTATTTTATCAAAATGAACTCATTTCCACATATACTATTCGTTTGAAAGATAAAATTCCAAATTATCTTGAAAATCCTCCTGCCAAGCAAAAGATTTCAGAAGATGGATTTCCTATAACAGATGTTTCAAAAATTCTTGATTCTTTACAAGTTTGAAGCTAGATGCCTAACAAGTTATAGACTAGTTTGTAGATTATTTTGCTGTTGAACATAAACGACCCAAATAAAATATTTAGAAGATCCATTATCAAGGGTTTCTTTGAACCTCAACTAATTAATCTAGATTTTAAAAAATCATCAGTAAAGCATCCTTCTATAAATGATGATGGTCTAATGCAGTCTGATCTACTTCATGTATTTTTTGATGTAGATACTGGTTCTGATTATCCTGACGGCGATGAGTGGTTTATCGTAGATATGTTATTTCCTTACGATGTAAAACTTCCTGATAATTTGAAAGGAACAGATTATTTTACAACTATCTTAGTTGATGAAGGAAAAACATACTGGCATCATCGTGAACTCATTCGTTACAAGTATGGAAAATCCAAGAGATTAGATTCTGCTTTAGAATTTATAGAATCAAAATACAAAGAACTCCATAAATTATTAGAACCGTTACAGAAAGATCTCAATTAATTTTTTTCCAGGAATTTTCAATGAAAGTATATTTTTTATTTTCAGATGATGTTGCGTTAGGACGCCATCTAGCTGATTCTGGATCAAACTTGTACCTTATTTCTGAAATTCCTGATGGCAGTTTTTCAGGATCAAGGTGATATGGCAATAATTCTAAAACAAAATCAATTTTGTCTACAGCAGTATTGAACCAATGCCTGTCTTCACTATCAACAGTAAAAACAATTCTTGGATTTCCAGAAAAATTGATTTTAATTTTTAAAGCATTTCTACCACCTCTTCTTCTTTTAATCTCTTTGAAAATTGCTTTGACTTTTTCCCAGCGTTTGAAATCAAACCATTGGAAAAATGCTTCATTAAATGGAAGAGGAATTTCCATCTCTATGAAACTCACAAAATCCTCATCGTTTGGTTCAATCTCATCTTGAATGACAATAAAATGAGAGTTTAGAAATTCATAAAGAACTTGAATTTCCCATGGCGAAATTCCATAATATCGTAATGTTGTCTTCAATTTTTCTGGCAATAATTTAAAATCACAAAAATTGTAATTAAATCTTCAAATCAAGTAATAATGGGTCAAATTCACCTTAAAATTAAAATTATATGGCAAGAGTTAGTTATTTCAGACATGAAGAAAGAATTTGTAGTAAAAAGTATAGACGCAGCACCTGATGGAGCACCATATGTGGTGGTCTCATTATCCTCAATGAAAGATCTTAAAGAAGGAACTCAAAACCCACAACCTGCTTTTGGTACACCAAAGGTTATGGGATTTTCGAACATGAACGACATGATGAAGGATCTAAACAAGATGATGTCTGGAGGAGGTATGGGAATGCAATCAGGTGTTACTCAATTAAAACTTGAAATGCATGAATACAAAGACATGGGTCTTGCAGTTGGAGATAAGGTATTTTTAGAATTAAGTAAAGCTGAAACTCTGGGTGTTTAAACTACTAAATTGTGTTGAAATATTTCCAACCATAAAAAGCAACAACCGTCACAATTACAAATACCATTGGTTTCCATGCAAATACTGGAATACTTGGTGTTGCAAGTTTAACTTTATAGTTGTCTATAATTTCAAGAACATTTTTCTTTATTTTATCATGCCAAATAGTATATTCTACTTGATATTTTTGGAGAATCTCTTCTACTTCGTAAATAACTGGGGTTCTTTGAGAGAAAAGATGTTGAAGATAATCTCTCGAAACCTCTACTTCTGCATGAATTCCAATTAATCCTTTTTTGAGATCAACCATTCTAATGTGCATTTCCCATGGTTTTTTTAACTTTAGATTAAGTCCACTTCCAATTTGTTTTGGTTGCTTGTGCTCAAATTTTACTTTGGTAAACCCCTCTTCTGTAAAAATTTTCATCAATTCTTCAAAACTCTTCTTTACAACGACATGAAGTTGTTCAACCCCTTTCTTGTTATCAACATCAATCTTGTGTTTTAATCCATCAAGAAATGAAATTGTTTTTGGATATGTTGTAACATATTCCATAATCCGTTCCCAAAATACCTCTATTTAAAGTCGAAGAAACTAGAATTCTAGCTACTTACAGGATTTGATAATCCTCTAACGTAAACACATTGATCTGGAGATATTGCCATCTCTGAATGGTTGATCTTTCTATCCGTAAGTTTTGCACCTGAATTTCTAACTATAGCAAACGGTTTTGATTCTGCACCTTCGCCCATCTTATGATTTGCAATTGTTGCAAGATTGTCAACAACTGCCTGAAATGTTACTTTTAATGGATTTCCGTCAAGATCTTTTTTTGCTCTCATATCTAAAACTGGTTCAATCCCAGCACATGCTATTGCAATTCCTGACGTTCCAATTCTTGCTGGCATTAATCTACTATCCACTAGAATTATACCAACATGAATGAACAATTTTAAGAAAATTTTTCTACGAATCTGTTCTGCAATAAGGTATGGATTTATTGGATATAGAATCACTCTTCCTTTTTTTGCATTAGATTTATCGATTCCAGCATTTGGTGCCATTATGTTATCTGCTGACGTAATTACAAATCCACTAATACCCCCAAAAATTTTATCTGATTCCCTGATAATAATTTCAGCAATTTCAGGTTTTAACTGAAACTTTTTTGAAATTTCTGAACCTTCATCTGAGATTTTGATTTTTTGTAGTTCAATAATCCTTCCCTGTGAATTTGAGATATATTTTGTTGAAATTACTAAAACATCTCCATCTTGTAATTTTGTATTATTTTTTTCTAATGTTTCAAACAAGACCTCAAAAACATCAAATTTTTTTTCCATCCTCTCTGCTAAAAGTGGCAAAACGGTTAGGTTCATAATATTCTGAGCACTTCTTTTCTTTTTTATTGTTCTGAAAAGCTTTTAATCTGTAGAACAAGCTTTTGTGTTTATGAATATTGTTGAGAAAATTCTTGCGCGTGCGTCTGGAAAATCCAAAGTCTCTCCAGATGATGTTATTTTTGCTAATGTTGACAAGGTAATGCTTCATGACGTCTCAGGACCGGGAGTCATCAAAGTCTTTGAGAAACTAAAGAATCAAGGAATTTCGGTTGATAAATTATGGGATCCTACAAAAGTTTGGGTAGCTGAAGACCACTTTGTTCCTTCCGCAGATAAAGTTTCAGCAGAAAATATTGTAAAATTATCAAACTTTACAAAAAAATATGGAATTGAAAAACATTTCAAATATGGTATGGGACAATACGGAATTTGCCATACTTTGTCTCATGAAGAAGCTTTGGTAATGCCGGGTGATGTTTATGTTGGTGGAGATTCTCACACTAATACAACTGGTGCTTTAGGTGCATTTGCTTGTGGATTAGGACATACTGATATTGCTTACGTTTTATTGAATGGAAAGATTTGGTTTAAGGTTCCAGAAACTTACTACTTCAAGATAAATGGAAAATTACCTGACCACGTAATGGCTAAAGATTTGATTCTCAAAATAATTGGGGATATAGGAACTGATGGTGGTACCTATAGAACCATGCAGTTTGGCGGAAGTACAATTGATGAAATGTCTGTACAAAGCAGACTAACATTATGTAATATGACCACTGAAGCAGGTGCAAAGAATGGAATTGTTGAACCAGATCAAAAAGTGATTGATTATCTTACTAGTAGAGGAGCCACAAA
>Ga0208748_1000606_pt1 | contig 18200 bp, 26 predicted proteins | sample Knorr_S7_td_Bott_FD_185599 | JGI IMG/M metagenome (GOLD analysis project Ga0208748, IMG submission 185599) | Marine microbial communities from Southern Atlantic Ocean transect - Knorr_S7_td_Bottom_ad_4513_LV_A (SPAdes) (version 2) | ecosystem: Environmental > Aquatic > Marine > Oceanic | place... | reverse complement strand
CATCTTTTGTTTTTGTCTTCTTTGCGATAGTTTGCAAGCTATATGCATTATAGGCATACAACACAAGGGGTAGTAATAATCCCATATAAATATATTAAAAAATTATTCGTAAGTCTTCCCTGTTGGTTGAGGAACATACTCTGGTCCTTTGTTACGATATCGCTGAGCAAAATCAAGGATTCGCTTTGTATCAACCGTGCCATCTTCATTAAGATCAAATGTATCCAGCCGCACCCATGCGGCTAATGCAATGTCAGTTTCATTGGCCGCGCGTGGACTCATAATAATCCCAAACTGTCCTTTTAGGACATTTTTTATCGCATCAATAGCTTCCTTGCCAATATCTGGCTTATACGTAATCCATATTCTTCCATGTTCCAAGCTATGTATTGCACCCTCATCAGGCTTTTGCGTGTCATATATGCCCTCTCGCAAAGGAGTTGCCCAGTGATCCCCTGATGTTGGAGGATTAGACTGATAGGTAACACGCGTCCCTTCTTGTACGTGACTTGATCCTTCGCTTCGCATAACAGAAGAGTAATCATCCTCCAGGGATTCCGGGGTCAAAACTTGAATGCCAAACCATCCTGCTACTACAGTAGCACCAAGTATCATCACCCAAATTACAATCTTTTTGACTTTTCCCATTCTCCGATCACGCACCTTTCCTTCTCGTCTTTCTTGATGCTTAATATCCTTTCTCTCTTTTTTTGAAAGTGTTTCTTCCATTATAGTGCGGCATCAATAATTGCTTTTAATTGTTCATAAGGTACTGCTCCTATTACCGCAGTTCCATTCACAAAAGAACCAGGAGTTCCTGTGACTCCTCCCTGCACACCTTGATCAAGATCATTTTGCACCTTGTCTTGGTACTTTCTTTCCAAAACACAGGTTTGATACTGCTCTATATTTACTCCAATCTGTTGTGCAACTTCTGCATAAAAGGCACTTCCCAGGCGATCCTGATTTTCAAACATGGCATCTACAAATTCCCAGAATCCCTCATCTCCAGCTTGCTCCCATACACATTCTGAGGCCTCAGCTGAAGGCTGTGCTTGGGGATGAATACCGGTTAATGGAAAATGCTTGTATATCCATCGAATATCCTCTCCATACTCCTCCATTGCTTGCTTTGCTGTAGGATGGAATCTACCGCAAAAAGGACATTCAAAATCAGAAAATTCAATTAAAGTTATTTTAGCCTTCACATTCCCCCTTATATGATCATTTTCACCAATAGTGAACTCTACTTTATCTCCATTCACCACTGCGCCCAAAGAAGGATTAGAATCATTCCTTTGCGCCAAACCCTGCCCTCCACCTAAAGTCAAAATAGCTCCACTAATAATTAAAGATCCAAGTAAGATTGCTCCTGGGATATAGAATGCTTTATACTTTTCCATAGTGCTTTCTTTATTACTCCTTATTATTTTTATCTTCTGTAACCTTGCCGTGAAACTCACAAAAATCCCCATGGGTTTGATAATGCTCGTAAGCAGAGGTTGCGGCCACTGCTCCCAGAGCCGAGGCCGTAATGTCTTGCTTAAATCTGCCAAAGTGATTCGTAGCATCTCCCGCAGCAAACACTCCTGGTACATTTGTTCGCATAAGGTTGTCTACCTCCATGTATCCCTTTTCATCTAATGTAATACCGAGCTGCTTAGCAAAGGTCTTGTCTGGATCAAAACCAACTTCTACAAACATAGCATCTACCTTAAGATCTTTAGACCCTTGATATTCTTTTTTAAGGACAAGCTTTTCTAAAAACTTTTTCCCCACAATCTCCTCTACTTCAGTTTCCAGCAATACTTCAACTTTGTCCCCAAGCTTGTTCATTCTTTCCAAGTTCGTAGGTTCAGCTTGTACTTTATCACCTCGCACAATAAAATAGATTTTTTTTGCATACTCAGAAAGAAAATTTACTCCCTTTACCGAAGAGTCTCCTCCACCAACCATGGCAACAATTTTGCCATTGTATACCGGACCATCACAGGTAACACAATAATGCACTCCTTTTCCAGTTAATTCTTTTTCATTTAAAAGACCGAGATGTCTTCGTTCTGACCCAATGGCAAGGATAATAGTATCGCCCTGAAATTCTTTCACGCCGACTTTAACAACAAAACAATTTCCATCTGAAGTAATCTTTTCTGCCTTCCCCTTTTCAAATATCGCGCCATACTCCTTTGCCTGATTTTTCATTGCCTGCATTAACTCCAAGCCATCAATGGATAAAATACCAGGATAGTTTTCAATGGTCCCTGCTGTTGCAGTTTCCCCCCCAAACTCTCCCTCAATAACCAAAGTCTCCATTTTATAGCGTCTTGCGTAGAGTGCAGCAGAAAGTCCTGCTGCTCCCGAACCAATAATGATGAGGTCGTGTTTCATATACCTTTTATATTATAATTACTATCACCGTTCTTTGCAAGATAGTACGCAGAATTGATTAATCCAATGTGTGTATACGCTTGAGGAAAGCTTCCCAGAAACTCTGTGGTTTTTGGATTTATCTCTTCTGCATACAAGCCCACATGATTTGCAAGTTTCATTAAACTAGTAAGATAGAGCTTTACTCTTTTTATCTCACCAGCAAAAATTAAAGCATCAACCAGCCAAAAAGAAGCGGGCAAGAAAGCTCCCTTGCTGACTCTTCAAAGAGTTTCATGCCTTTTATGAAATCCTGCGGCGTAGGTACTATTTTTATTTTGCCAATGTTCTTTCCATCTTTAGATATAGCCAGACGCATATTTGTTCCCCCAATGTCAAAAAGTAAATACATACTATTGAATCAAATTATTCCAATCTTCAGCAAATCTTTCAATACCTTTATCTGTAAGCTCATGGCGGATATTAAACTCCTGCCAAGGTTCCTTGAGATTTAGCTCTTTATATGGAATGTCTGTAAGTTCTCCCTTTTCATACATATATTCTTTTGTAGGAATAAGAGATCCTACTTCTTGCCATTCTATTAAGATTTTCATTGGCGCTGTAATAATATCAGAACCCAAGTTTATCGCTGCCATAAAATGATTTAAGTTTCTCACGCTTGCAGTAAGTACCTCAACATGCCCATCTCCTTTTGTATACATTTTTAGGATATTCTCAATAAGCTGCATACCATTTTCTCCTCTATCATCCAATCTTCCAACAAAAGGCGAAATAAAGACATCTCCCTTTTTTGCTCCCATAGTTGCGCTATACACTGCTGCTGCCTGCTCTTGAGTAAAACACAAGGTCATGTTCACTCGCATTCCTTCTTTAATTGATCTTTCTGTCGCCTTTAATCCTTCTTTGTTTGTTGGATATTTAATATGTGCATTTTTAATCCAGGAAAATATTTCTTTTCCTTGTTCATACATTTCATTTGCTCCAGTATCTTTATCAGCATATACTTCCACGGAAACTGAGCCTTCAGGAATCAAAGACGAAATTTGCTGCACCGTTTCTTTATAAAAATCAAAGAGCTCTTTTTTGCTAAATTTCTCTCCCTTTAAAAGACGCTCCTTTGCGCCAGGACTTACTGCAATAAGGCTAGGATTTGTGGTTTGACCATCCAAAAACCCAAGCAAAAAGAGTATAGATTCTGTATCCTTGGGATCTCCACTATCTAAAAATATCTTAGTTTTAAGAGTTTCTGGTTTCATTCGTAAATATCAGTAAATATATGTACTTCTTTCATTTCATGAATAATGCGAGCTGGTGTTTCGCGCAGCATTCCTTTCATGCTCAGCATTACAGATAGAGCCTTTTTCTTTTCTTTGCCTACCATGTACAGCACAGAATGATCTACCATACGCAAAAAGGACAGTGTTATTGTAGCTCGCAGTGGATACTCACTCTTATTCTGTGCATCATACCCCACAACCAAGCTTTTTCTCTCAAATAATTCTTCAAATATACTTTGCTCTTTTGCATACGGCATAATCCCTACAGTATGACCATCAGACCCCACACCCTGAGTAATAACAATTCTTCCTCCGGGATGCTCTTTTCTCCACGATAAAAGCGTGTCCTCAAATCTCTTAGCAAAAATCTCCACATATTCTCCAGGTTGCACTCTCGTATCAATAAAATAGGATCCTTTATCTTGAGCCTTTGTGAAAAATGAAGTTTCAATCATTTGAGCAAAATTATTTATAGTAAGGTCTTGTGAAAATCGCTCATCGGTCATGCCAACTGTGAAATTTGGAGGGAAAACAGTAATGTTATCTAACAATTTAAAAGAAGAGCCCCCGGATGACAAGAACAAAATTGGAACATGCGCATGTGCATCCAATATTTCATTTAAACGCAAAGATGCCTTTTCTATGGCTTCAGCGCTATTCTTTATTCGGATAACTTCTATCATCATATTTTATGCCCACCAAATACCGCTCGCAATGTAGAAAGAATTCTGCCAGTGAAACTGGGGTTCTTTTTTGATTGTATTCTAAAATTGAATGCACTCTTGATAACAGGGACTGGAATTTTTAATTCCTTTGCGGTTTTCACGGTCCACTCTCCTTCTCCAGTATGCGCTACATCAAAAGAAGCTTTTTTTAAATCTTCACCATATTCTTCAAATCCTTCTTTTAACCAGTTTACCAATCTTGAGGTGATAATACTGTTTTGACTATATACCTGAGCTACATCTTGCAGGTGAAAGTTAAAAGAAGATTTCTTCAATATTGAAAATCCCTCAGCTAAAGCCTGCATCATGCCATATTCAATGCCATTGTGTATCATTTTGGCAAAATGCCCTGCTCCAGATTTTCCCATATATCCAGGAATGGTATCTGAAAGAGCACGAAATAGTGGTTGTATCTTTTCAAACACTCTTTTTTCACCACCCACCATAATCGCAAATTTACCTTGCTTGATAGATACAGGTCCTCCTGAAATTCCTATGTCCAAATAGTAAATCCCCTTCTTTTTTAACCGAGCAGCTCTTCTGTAAGAATCCTTAAAAAAGGAATTTCCCCCATCAATCACAATATCTCCCTTCTTGAGCACGTGGATTAATCCTTGTTTTCCAAACAAAGCTTGATCCACTGGCTTTCCTGCCGGAACCATTAAAAACACTATTTTTTGTGGAAAAAGGCTTTCTGCAAGTTCTTTTGGGCTGGTAGCCTCTACTGCTCCCTTTCTTTTTGCATTCAAAGAGGCCTGAGGATTAATATCATATGCCACAACGCACCATTTCTTTTTTAAAAGACGATATACCATTGCCATTCCCATTTTCCCTAAACCTACAAATCCAATTTCCTTTTTCATATTCTTTCTATGCTTTATTCTTGCTTTCTATTATTGAAGCTCCCTTGGGATATATTATCAAGGGTGTCTTTTCTTTTTCCCAACTTCGCAAAATGGAATCGACAAATTCCCAACTTGCCATAATTTCCTTTGTGCTCACAAATAGAGTCTGATCTCCTTGAATAATATTATATAAAAGTCTCTCATATGCATCAGCAAATTTCTCACCTAAAAATGCCTCTTTATAGTCAAATGTAAAATTGCGCTCTTCAATCTGCATTGTGGAACCTGGATGTTTTACCCAGAATTTTAGTATGATTTGTTCGGTAGGCTGAATTTCATAGCGCAAAACATTTTTTTGATGATTTAAAGGATCCGGACATAAACAAGACGAACGATGGCGAAACACCACCTCCACACTCCCATCTTCTTCTGCCATTGCTTTCCCATTTTCCAAAATAACTTTTATCCCCTTCCAACGGGGATTTTTTAAAGTAGTTTCAATACGAAAGTAGGTTTCAGTCGCTGAATCCTTTGCAACATTAGACTCTTGTGTGTAACCTTCATACTGTCCACGAAGAGTTTTTGAAGCTAACTCTTTTGCCTCAGGAATAACAAGAGAACCAAGAACCTCAGCTCGAGCTTTACGTACTGCATCTCCCTCAAACGTGACAGGGTTTTCCATGAGGAAAAGGGCAAGAAGCTGCAACATGTGACTCTGCCCTACATCGCGCAAAGCTCCAATGCCATCATAGAAAGCACCTCTTCCCTCAATATCTTCTGGGTAGCGCAAGCGAATGGTAATACTTTCAATCCAATCTTTGTTCCACGCAGGCTCTAAAAAGGAATTTGAAAAACGAAAAGCTAAAATATTCTGTACAGTTTCCTTGCCAAGGTAATGATCTACGCGATAAATCTGTTCTTCGTAGAATAGCTTTCCTAGTAATCTATCAAGCTCTTGAGCAGTCTTTAAATCTTTTCCAAAGGGTTTTTCTACGATAACACGAGTCCATCCCTCCTCGGAACTGCAAGGCTCTGTGAGCTTTGTTGCATGAAGATTTTCAAAAATAGTTTTGTAGTGCTGGGGAGGAACAGCAAGATAAAAAAGCTTATTTGCACATACCTGCCAAGCTTTGTCTTTATATCCTAAAAACTTAGCTAATTTTTCATACCCTTCCTTTTTTTCAAAAGTTCCTTGCTCATATACAAAAAACTTTGAAAAAGACTCAATCTCCTCTTTCGTTGCTTGTACTTTTGCCTGAGTCATTTTACGAACCATCTTTTGAAACTCTTCTTTGTCTAAGTTATCTTTGGCAAAACCAACCACCAAAAAGAGATTTGGAAGACTCCCTGCTTTATACAAATGGAACAAGGCAGGGATGAGTTTTTGGCGCATTAAATCCCCCGTTGCTCCCAAGATGATAAAAATAGTAGGCAGTGTATTTTGAGAATCAGTTTTTTGTTTTGTTTCCCCCATACAAAATATCTTTTTTTGTTGAGCAATTACAAATAATCTAGCAATGCATCGTAGTTAATAAATTCAAGTGCCTGATACGTCACAGCAATCCATAGAGCAAAGTTGTCAGTTACCATAAAGATTCCCATTAAAATCAAGAACAACCCACTAATAATAGATACCCAATTTAAGTATTTGCTTGCTTTTGCTAAATTCTTTAAAGCCCATCCAATACCAAGAGCTACGAGCAAGAAAGGAATAGCAAGTCCCGCTGAAAATACAATAAGAAGAAGCGTACCAGTCCCCACGGTAGCGGAGGAGGCAGCAAAGGTCAAAATGACGGCCAAAATGGGTCCCACACAAGGCGTCCATCCAAAAGCAAAGGTTACCCCCAATAGAAAAGAACTTAAAGGATTTCCTGGTTTTAATTTTTTTCCAATAGATAATTGATGGTCTTGGAAAAAAAATCTAAACAAAGGAAAACGAGAAAGAGGAATCTTTCCACCAAATAAAATATTTAAAGCAGGAAGCAGCAAAAATAGTCCAAAGAAAATAACGAGTATTCCTCCAATCTTTGTAATCAAAAATCGATACTGCAAAAAAGCTCCGCCTCCAAGTCCAAACAAACTCCCTAGAATAATAAAGACAAGGCTAAATCCCAAAACATAGAACACACCGTTCATAAATACCTTTGCTCGCGCTTTCAATGCCTTTTTTGGGTCTCGTAAATCAGCGGCTGAGGCTCCTGAGATAAAGCTCAGGTAGGCTGGGACTAAGGGCAACGTACACGGAGCCAAAAAGGTCAGGATACCTGCAATGAAAGCTGGAAAAATAAATGCTATTGCTTCCATACAATGCGTTAATTAAAAAGGGAAGTAATATCAGACTCCTGGATATCTCCTGGAATAACCCGAATTACTTGTCCTTCCTTGCTAATTAGTATATGTGTGTTCGTATATTGAATCTAAAACGCAGGCGAAGCTATGCGTTGCGGATCCAAAGCAATAGGGAATGTGATGGATCGGGAATCAACAAATCGTTGCGCTGTTCCACTTGACTCTTGTAAATTAATTCCAGTAACTTCTACTTTATCTTTATACTCCTGATACCAAGCATTAAGCCTTGGCATATCGCGCTTGCAATTGGGACACCATTTTTCACAACGTTCTGCAATCTCGCGCTCTTTATACCTATATCCACACGCACCACAAACGTATTCACCCTGTGCATTAACATCTACCATCATTACAAGATATTCTTTACTTTTAGTTTCATCTCGTCTAAATTCATGATACCTCGCTTGTGATCTTGGATCACTCCTTCTGCGTCAACAAAAATGGTCTCTGGCATGGTAAACCCACCAATAGACTCGTAAAAGGAATCTTTACGATCGAGCAAAAATATCAAATCTTCGCTAACGCCAAGAGCATCGGTATATGACTTTGCAGTGTTAAGGGATTCTGCGCGGTCAATGGCAATAACTACCACTTCAGGAAACTCCTTTTGAAGCAAGACAAGATCAGAAAGCTCTTTTATACAAAAAGGGCACCATGTAGCCCAGACATTTACCACTAAAGGTTTTCTCGCAAAATCAGCCAATGCAACAGTATCGCCTTTATAATCAACAAATGTAAGATCTTGAAATTGGCTTTTGGTTTTTGTTGACGTAGTTCCTTGATCCTTTCCTCCTTGCCCTAAGAGCAAGATTCCCCCGCCAGCAATAGCGAGTACAACAATTCCGCTAATAATAAACTTTGACATAAAATGTATTAGGAGATTCTTAGCGAGGCCAGGAATTCCTGGCCTCGCTACTAAAACATCAATTACTTATCCGCATCCACACTCACACTTTCCGTCCTCTCCTTTATGCTCATGTCCACAGCCCGCACAAGTGCTAGGCATATCTTCGTTTTTGAACATACTGTTTTGCTGTAATTAACTTATATCCTCTATACCCTTTCTATTGCTCATTATACAACTCTGTATCAGGATGGACAGCAGTCCAAGAAAACCAGAACCCACTAATAGGATTTATTCGCTCTTCCTTTCCTTCAGCATCTTTTTTATATATTCGCACCACATCAAGTTCTGGATCGTAGCGTAGGATAAAATCCATTCCCTCAAAGGAATCTTCAATTGTTCCCTGTGCCTTCACAGTCTCTGTAGAATATGCTTTTGGCATTCCGTTAACCACAATCCCAAACACGAATGCCTCAGGAGCCAATCTATCGTCATTCGTGTCAGCCAAAGAAAGAACAAATGGTATGGCATCAAAATACCCACCATACGGACTGTCTCCATATGGCTTGAATGAACCTGTATTACGAGACAGCACTTCTCCTTGAGGAAATTTCTTTTTCCAGTTGCCATAGCGTATCTGATCTGAAGAAAGAATGGTAAGTTTTGTTCCTGTCATTTCACCTACAATGCCTTCAGCTAAGACCTGGGACCACAAGCTGTCAGTTTTTCTGTCGTATAGCACAAGATTAGACTTCCATAATTTTCCTGAAACTCCAAACTCTACACGTTCTCCCTTAACTACAGGATCTAGTACAAAACCTGTAAGACACAGGGGGCAATAGGTTACTAAAACCCTTTCCCCTTCTATGGTATCGTTCACAATCTCGTGCCACACCATAATTTGATAGGGATAGAAGCGATGCGTATCTCCCCTTGAAAAAGCGATGCCTGGCTCCTCATCTGTCAGCCATTCATCTGCTTCATTTGAAGAAATAAACTTTGGATTATCAATAGGAGAAATACCATCTTGTGGTGGCCCTCCACTTAAAATCTCTTCTAAAGGAATACTATGTCTTACTCCGTCTGTCACAAAAATCTCTTTTTCTTTCATGATTTCTCCATTCTCATCCTCCACTAAAATAACTTCCTTAGTGCTCTCTTGACCCACTGGAAAGTCCAAAGAAGAGAGTTGCTGACGCAACAGAACCACTCCTAAAATTGCACCGGCACCCAACACTAAAAAAATGATGACGCATTGCCTCATATTCCTATTTTATTTCCAAGAGTTCTGAAAGTTTTGCTTCGTCAAAACCAACAACGATATTCCCCTTAATATCAATAACGGGAACACCCATTTGTCCTGACTTCTCTACCATATCATTGCGTGCCTGCTCATCCTCAGCCACATTCTTCTCTACATACTCTATATTATGCTCTTTGAAGAAATCCTTTGCGGCGCTGCAGTACACACAAGTTGGAGTGCTATAAATAGTTACATCTGCCATATATTTGTTACGTTTAAATTTCTTAATGTATCGACTTTCCTTTTTTATTGAATTATCTTTAAAACATTTCTTACTAATGGATCCTTCTCTCGCAATGTATAACAGATCATCTGCCCCATACGCTCGCGTTCAATTAATCCTACCATTTCCAATATCTTTAATTGATAAGAAGCAGCAGGTACAGAAACCATAAACACATTCGCTATATCTGTTACACACAAATTCTTTTTTTCTTTGGAAAGAAGTCTAAATATATTTAATCTTGTAGGATCTCCCAGCGCCTCAAACACAAAAGCTAAACGATCCTTCATTTCAGAAAACGATTTTTGTACTTTTTGCAGTTCTTTTGCTTCAAGCATATTATTTTTCGCTCTTATTATTTTCCCTCCCCCATCTTAAAGCTTGCGCCATCCATGCTAACTCATCAAGGAAGCTTGAAATTCTCTCTTTATATGCTTCATCGTTCAGGTTGCCCTGCTCGTCAAACAACTCCTGTACCCGTGGTACATTCAAACTAGCAGAACTTGTCACAAGTCCCAGTTCTCGCATAACAGGAAGTAAGTTCTCTATGACTCTTGTCCCACCCCAGGGACTCATAGATACTCCTACCAGGCCTACTGCCTTATGTTTGTATTCTGGCAATAAAAGATCCAGTGCAGATTTTAAAGGACCAGGATACCCATGATTATATTCTGGTGTCACAATCACCAGGCCATCTGCTTTCACAATAGCGTCTCTCCATTCTGGAAACTGATCTTTTATGCTTTGCCCGTAATTGTCTTGTGGGAATTTGAAGTCTTTAACATCAAATAGCATTGTTTCAATGCCTTTTCGCTCTTCCATTTCCTCAAGCAAGAGCTTGGCAACATTCTCTGTCTTCCTATCTTTTTTGTTTGTTGCCAAAATAATTGGAATAAAGAGTTTCTCGTTCATATACTATAATTAAACGTTTTTATAACTATTTAAACCTTATCACAGATCCAACAACCTCATCAATCCCCCCACTCTTCCCACTAAAAACCATGAGGGCTTCCTACGGTCTTCTCTATTGCAGCGTTGCTATTTCCCGCGAGAGCTTTGCATAGTAACCCTTAATGTCCATCTCGGGAAAATCGCCAGAAAGAAGCTTCCCTGCTTTTTGAAATTCTTCCTGATGAAACTTCTGCTCGGCATCTGTATCAGAAAAATTTTTGCTCCCTCCGTATGCTCCACAGTCCTCGTGCTGAACCAAAGCAATGGTTTTAGGATGATGCAAACGATAGGAAATCTGAAACTGCTCCAGCAAAAACTTTCTATGTTCCTCGTCATTAAGCAATCCCTTGCAGCTTCCAGCTATAGAAATGACGTCGTACCCTTCAGGAAAACGCTTGTCAAAATAGTTATCTACTTCTTCGTTAAAACGAAAATCAATGCAATGCAGCACTACCGCTTCACAATTATGCGCTACTGAATTTTGATCTAACATTAAATTAAAAATTAGCTAATATTACCACCTCGGTTTCCTTTACCTCGAGCACACCTCCTGAAATGGGGAGTTTTTTTACCATCCCATCTTCTGTTGTAATAACAAGATCACCTTCTTTTAATTGAGAGATAAGTGGAGTATGTTCAGCTAAAATTTGAAGCTCTCCGTCTTGCGAAGGAACAGTTACAGATTCTACCTGCCCTACAAAAATCTCTCTATCTACTGCAAATACTAAGAGTGGAAATGTCATATTCTACCTACATCCGATTTAGTTTAGCTTAAACCTCATCAATACTACCTTTTAGGTAGAAATCATTTTCATCTTTTCCATCGTGCTTCCCTTCAATAATTTCTTTAAATCCGCGAATAGTTTCCTTGCGCGTAACATATTTTCCATCTCTTCCTGTAAATTGGGAAGCAACTGAGAAGGGTTGGGAAAGAAATCTTTGAACTCTCCTTGCTCGCGCAACGATAAGCTTATCTTCATCTGAAAGTTCTTCCATTCCAAGAATTGCAATGATATCTTGCAGTTCTTTGTAACGCTGCAAGATCTTTTGTACCCCCCGCGCTACATCATAGTGCTCTTGACCCACAATACGAGGATCCAATGCAATAGAACGAGAATCTAAGGGATCCACCGCAGGGTAAATACCCAATGATGCTAATTCACGGGACAGCACCACAGTAGAATCTAAGTGCGAGAACGTTGTTGCTGGAGCAGGGTCTGTAATATCATCTGCTGGAACATAAATAGCCTGCACCGAAGTAATGGAGCCATTCTTTGTTGAGGCAATTCTTTCTTGTAAATTCCCCATGTCTGTTGCAAGCGTTGGCTGATATCCAACAGCACTTGGCATTCTTCCAAGTAAAACTGAAACCTCAGACCCTGCTTGCACAAAGCGAAAGATATTATCTATGAACAGCAACACATCCTTTCCTTTGCTGTCTCGAAAATCCTCTGCCATGGTAAGTCCTGTTAACGCGACTCTGAATCTGGCACCTGGAACCTCATTCATTTGTCCAAATACCAAGGCAGTGTTTTTTAACACTCCAGATTCTTTCATTTCATTGTACAAATCATTTCCCTCTCGTGTTCGCTCTCCCACACCAGCAAACACTGAATATCCTCCATGTTCTTTTGCGGTGTTGTGAATTAATTCTTGCAAGAGCACAGTTTTTCCCACACCAGCTCCTCCAAATAATCCCACCTTTCCACCCTTTAAGAACGGTGCGAGCAAATCTACAACCTTAATCCCCGTCTCAAATATTTCAGGCTCTGTTTTTTGATCTTCAAGCTTTGGAGGCTTTTGATGAATAGATAATTTCTTTCCCACAACAGCTTCTCCTCCATCAATAGGTTCACCAAGTACGTTGAACATTCTCCCAAGGACCTCTTCTCCCACAGGAACTAAGATAGGCTCTCCCGTATTTATAACCTCCATCTTTCGAGCCAACCCATCAGTAGAGTTCATGGCAATGGTCCGAACCCTATTTCCTCCCAAGTGCGAAGCTACCTCAAGCGTAAGATCTCCTCCTTCTCTTTTAACAACTAGAGCAGTTTGCAAAGCAGGAAGGTTTTCCTCAAATTCGCAATCAACCACAGGACCTGTAATCTGTACAATTGTTCCTTTACTATTCATATTATTGTGCGTTAAGCGCTTCTTTTGCTGTTGATATTTCTGTTAACTCCTGAGTAATGGTAGCCTGCCTCTCCTTGTTAAGCTTCAATCCAAGTTCTTCTTGAACAGAAGTTGCATTCTCCGTTGCATTTTTCATCGCAATCATTCGCGAGGAATGCTCAGAAGCATTGGATTCCAAGATAAAGTGAAGCATCTCAACCTGCAAAAGACCTCGCACCAAAGTTTCCATGATAGCCATTGGGTTTGGCTCCAAAATCTGAAGCGAGGCATTGCTTTCCATGCCTTCCTTTTCTTTCCATTCAGAATACTTTCCAGTTTTTGGAACAATATTTTCTACCATCTCTTTTAACTCTTGTAAGTCCAAAGGCAAAATCTTATGAACACCTGGCTTTTGCACTAATGAAGAAATAAATGCAGTGGAGGCAATCATTACTTTTCTGTACATCCCTTTTTCATATGCATCTATAATCCAATCTGAAACAGGAGCAACGTCATGCAGGGTAACAATATCTGAGAATGCAAAAAACTCTGCTACTGGTGTTACTCCTCTTCGCAAAAAGAAATCTCTCCCTTTTTTCCCTACCGCTACAATATCTATTTCTTCCTCTTTTGCATCTATCCACTGCCCAGCCAAGCGCAAGACCTGACCATTAAAACTCCCTGCGAGTCCTTTATCTGAAGTTACCACAATTAAACAAACTTTTCCTTGGGTGCGCTCTTTTAAAAATATACTTTGCTCTTTATCCTCGCTTGCAATTACTGAAATTGCAGAAAGTAGCGAGAGAGTTTTCTTTGCAAAGGGACGCGCTCGCAGCGCAACCTCTTGCGCTTTTCTCATCTTGGTAGCAGATACCATTTGCATTGCTCGTGTTATCTGCTTGATGTTTCCTACCGTACGTATTTTACTCTTAAGTTGTCTACTTGAAGCCATGGAGTAATTTCTTTAATTTCTCTTGGGTTTCCTCTGACATATCTTTAGTTTCCTCAATATCTTTTAGTACATCTTTCCCCTCATTTCTCATATATTCCAAAAGTCTCTTTTCAAATGCACCTACCTCCTCGAGCGCAACTTCATCAAGAAATCCCTCATTTGCCGCAAACAAAATACATACTTGCTGCGCCATGGGCAATACCTCAAACTGACCTTGCTTTAAAATTTCAACTAAGCGAGCACCTCTATCAATTCTCTTTCTTGTTGCTTCATCCAAGTCTTGGGCAAACTGTACAAACGCAGCAAGCTCCTGATACTGAGCAAGATCAAGTTTTAATTGTGAAGCTACCTTTTTCATTGCTTTGGTTTGCGCAGCACTTCCCACACGCGACACTGACAATCCAATGTTTACCGCGGGACGCTGTCCTTTTCCAAATAAATCAGTTTCAAGATAAATCTGCCCATCAGTAATAGAGATAACATTTGTAGGGATATAGGAAGAAACATCTCCAAGTTGTGTTTCCACAATAGGAAGAGCAGTGAGCGAACCACCACCTTTTTCCTTTGAGAGTCGTGCTGCTCGCTCAAGTAAACGAGAGTGCAGATAGAACACATCTCCTGGATATGCTTCTCTTCCAGGAGGGCGGCGCATTAAAAGCGCAATCTGACGCCATGCCCATGCATGCTTTGACAGGTCATCATAGATTATGAGAACATCCTTGCCTTTGTCTCGAAAATATTCTGCCATGCTGCAGCCAGCGTAAGGCGCAATATACCACAAAGATGCAGGGTCTGAAGCTGTGGCTGTAACTACAATGGTGTATGCCATAGCTCCCCTGCTCTCAAGCTCTCCTACCATTTGCGCTACCTTGGAAGCTTTTTGTCCAATAGCAACGTAGATACAAATAGGACGCGTTTCCTCTGGTTCATTGAGTTGATTTAAAATAGTGTCTTGAACAAGTGCAGTTTTTCCAATCTGCCTATCTCCGATTATAAGTTCACGCTGGCCACGCCCAATAGGAATTGCAGCGTCAACCACCTTAATACCAGTAGCAAGTGACGTACTCACAGCTTGTCTATCAAGTACGCCAGGGGCAGGGCGCTCAATAGGAAACTTTTCTGTTGCATCAATACTCCCCTTTCCATCAATGGGTTCACCTAAAGCATTTACTACCCTTCCAAGTAGCGCTTCCCCCACGGGAACTGAGAGAATATTTTTTGTTCTTTTTACTAAATCTCCCTCTTGAATATCTTTATCTTCACCAAGCACTACCGCGCCTATGGTGTACTCTTCTAAGTTTAATACCAGAGCTGGAACTACCTTATCATCGGTCTTTGCGGGCCACCTGGTGATCTCTACCATTTCTGAAAACACCACGTTAGGCAGTCCTTCAATCTGAACCACTCCATCTCCAACTGAGACGACTTTTCCAATTTCCTCCTTTGCAGGAGCAAGATCACTCCCTTCAAGTTCTTTTTTTATAATGTCGAAAATATGATCCTTTGCCATTGATATATATCTACGCTTTCATAAGTAAGCGAAGCTTATGTAATTTTCCTTTAATACTATTATCTATCAAATACTCGTTTGAGAGAAATACGGCAGCGCCTCCTATGAGATCCTCATGTACCTCATCTTTTATCACGTATCCCTCTTTTTTCAATGTCTTTTTCACTAAGTCTAAAAATGATGCAGAAGATTTTTGTGCAGATATCACCTTTGCAATCTTCCCATCTCTTTTTCCCCATAGTTTTGAAAACTCACCAAGTATTGCGCTCAGTAATCTGAGATCTCCTCTCTTTTTTAAAAGATTTTTAAATCGCATAATCCTTTTCTTTTGCTCGTTTGCGGAAGCATCTTTTAAAGATTCAACCAGAGCTCTTGCGTATAGACTAGTTTTCTTTGCCATGTCCCTTAAGTTCGTTGATTAAATCTTCTCCCATACGCTTTTCATCTTCGCTACTCAAAGAGCGCATGAGTATTTTTTCTGTGAGCATAAATGCTCGCTCTTGTACTTCAGCTTTAGCTTCACGCAGTGCATCTTGCTTTTTTCGCTCAGATTCAATTTCTGCCTTTGCTAAAATCCCTTCAGCTCCCTCTCGCGCCGCCCTAACAATCTCTTTTTCCTGCTCCACTCCCATTGCCTTGGCTTTTGCAATCATGTTCCCTGCAAGCTCTTTTGCTTTTTCCATGGCGCGATGGCGCATTTCTGAAATTCTCTCTATTTCAATTTTAGCTTTTTCTGTTAACTCCACTCCCTCTTCAATACCTTTTTTTCGCTCTTCTAAAAACAAAAGAAGTTTTTTGAAAACAAAGCGATTTAAAAGCCATATTACCAAAAGAAAATTCACCGCCTGGGCAAAAAGGAGTTTAAGGTCAAGACCTAAGTTGGAGAAAAGCTCTATCATTACACAAATTTAATAATCAGAGCTACGACCAAAGCGTAAATAGCAATGGCTTCTGCAAATGCGATTGCAAGAATCATTGCTGTTTGTATCTTTTGTGCTGCTTCAGGATTTCTCCCAATTGCTTCCATCGCCTTTCCTGCCAAAATTCCAATGGCTAACCCAGGGCCCAAAGCCCCAAGACCAATAGCAATGGCGGCGGCGATTGATTTTACTGCCTCTAATTCCATGTTGTTTTATTATCCTTACTTAATTATATTATCTGACCTTTTTTTAATGCTCAACTTGTGCGGTAGCCATCTTTAAGAAAATCAACGTTAGCATAGCAAAAACTAAGGCTTGAATAAAGCCCACAAAAAATTCAAGTAGCAAAAAGGGGAAAGGAGCAAGCACGGGCACTAGAGTCATAACAATAACCAAGAGCACTTCTCCTGCAAAAATATTCCCAAAAAGACGAAAAGAAAAAGAAAGTACTTTGGCAATTTCCCCTACTCCTTCCAATAATCCAACAAAAAAGTATACAGGTCCTTTCGTTAAAATGAGAAACTTTGAAAGATGCCCCCAAGGACCAAACTTCAAAACCCCATACATGTGTATTGCACCCATAGCTATGAGAGCTAAGGCAAACGTCATATTTAAATCACTGTTTGCAGAGCGAAAAAATGGCACAAGCACTTCTTTTCCATGAATCGTTTCAAAAAACCCAATAGATCCTATTCCAGGCAAAACCCCAATCCAATTGTTCACCAGGATAAAAAGAAAAATCGTTGCTACTAAAGGAAAGAACTTTTTTGCTTGTTCGTAATTTCCCAGGGTTTGCGCCATAAAGGAAAGAAGGCCATCTACAATAACTTCAACTGCTCCCTGTGCCCTGTTTGGTACCACTCTTAAGGAACGCACAACCAAAAAACCTCCTCCCACTAAAAGGAAAGCGGTTAAAAGTGAAAGTACCAAACTATTGGTAATGGGAAATCCGAATAATAAACCTATGGTTTCAGCTTGTAAACTTATATGCATAAATCAAATACGTCAGGATATATTACCATCAAAAAGCATATCTGTAAATACCTTTAAAATTCCTCAGCAAGGATATGGGCTATTGATAGAGGGAATTATGGTGTTCGTGCTCCTTGTGAGGATTAAGCATAATAAGGGGAATCTTTCTGCCTTCTTTCACGAGCGAGGCATCAAGATCCTGCCTTAAAGCATTCTGATCATATCCAAGACAAATAACATCCGGATTAAGATCTTTTAGCATCTGATAGCTTGATTGCTCCTCATCTCCAAGTATTGCTACATCAACACCTTCTTCTTGTAATACAAGCCTCAGTCTCTCCTCTTCGCCATGCTTTGGCTTTTTCTCTTTTAACCGCAAAGAAGCCGAGTCTCGTCCCACAATTACAGCAAGTTCATCCCCGTATTCTTTAGCTTGCAAAAAGAGACTCCTATGGCCCTCATGAATACCATCAAATATTCCAAATACTACAACTCTTTTTTTCATGCAAAACCACCCTTTTTCCATTTTACTGCTCGAAGCAAAGGTGCATACAGATCGTCTGAAAGAGGCATCTTCAATGCATTAAGCTCCCTTTTTGTTGGATTTCTTTGCTGAAACTTCACAAATGGCACATCTTCAATAACGGCCAAAGGAGTTTGCTCTGCTCCTTCTCCCATTACGAGAACCGCTGAAGTTCCCAATGCATCAGATATTGAAGCTGAGGTCATTTTTAACTTTCTGCCAAAGATATCTGGTTTTCCAATATATGAGTTAAGAGCAGAAAACCCACTATGAGCCAATACAAATACTCCTCGTTGACCCCACCTT
>Ga0208748_1000600_pt1 | contig 18313 bp, 22 predicted proteins | sample Knorr_S7_td_Bott_FD_185599 | JGI IMG/M metagenome (GOLD analysis project Ga0208748, IMG submission 185599) | Marine microbial communities from Southern Atlantic Ocean transect - Knorr_S7_td_Bottom_ad_4513_LV_A (SPAdes) (version 2) | ecosystem: Environmental > Aquatic > Marine > Oceanic | place... | reverse complement strand
AGGTATCTTTAGTTTGCTTGAAATTCTTGCAATGCATTGAACTGAGTCAACAACAGGCATCTTTAGTTCTAATTCTAAATGTAATAATCTGTAACATCTTGCAATTTCTTTTCGTTTAACATTAGCAGTCTTTGCAACATCGTTTAGCGTTCTAGGTATTCCAGCATCCCTACATGCAACATAAAGTGATGCTGCAATTATGCCAGAAATGGATCTGCCACGAACTAATTTTTTTTCTAATGCTTTTCTGTAAATGTATGCTGCTTTTTCAAGAACATTAGATGAAAGAGTAAGTTTGTCTTTTAGTCTATCCAATTCATTTAGAGCCTGTCTTAGATTCCTATCCTCACTGGTCTTGAATTGGCTTCTACTATCCCAAGTTCGAAGTCTTGTGATTGTGGTTTTCATTGAAGAAGACAATGGTCTTCCAGCTGCATCTTTGTTTGCGGGGTTAATTACAGTTGATAGTCCTTTGTCGTGTCTTGTAAGAGATGTTGGAGAACCAGTTCTTGAATTATCCATACCCCCTTGTGTTGAGAACGATTTTCGTTCTGGACCAGATTCATTTACTTTTTCAGATAACACATAACCGCATTTTGAGCAAAATTGTTCTCCTGTAACTTCATCAGTTAGTAGAGATTTTTTTCCACAGCGTGAGCAGTTGGAATTTTGGTCAAATGTCATATTTTTTCAATTATACAACATGTGAAATTAACTCATATAACTGATTTAAACCAAAATACAATTTTGATTCATTTATTTCTAAAACTATGGGATTAATGATTTACAAACTAGATTAGATTTTAAAAAATAATTATTCATTTTATTTTGGTCCAGATCGTATGTGAAAATTTGAGCAACACTTACATTCATTCTCAAGGCATTCCTGCTCCAGATGATGACCACATATCCCACATTCACAGCTATTCTCCATTGTATGATATAGTGCATCTATTTCCATGTGAATGTTTTGCTAAATTTTCTAATAAAATTATGATTAGTGATGAAATTATACATAAAGACAAGATAACATTTGAATTGAATTATTTCTTTTTAATCCAATCCCATTCTGGTCGCTCATCATCTTCATCCACACTAGACATGATACAAAATCAAACATATGAATCTAAAAAAAAGATTAGTTATGCAATAATGTGATCACAATGATAGAATTAATCAATATCAGAATTACAGCAAGGCAGTCGTCCGTGTGTTATCTTAAATTTCTCCAAGAGAGTTTTTTTTCGCTCTTTTGGATCTATTACAAACATTCTCTGGTATGTGTATGTCTTTTGTTTGCACAGATTATCTTCAAAATTCATATCAAGATAAATCTCAAACTGGTTTTGGAGATTTTCACTTGTCCCTATGTATATTGGATCTAGTTTTTTGTCATATAGAACGTAAATAGCAGGTTTGGCTTTGACAAACCTTGCACTGTCAATCCACCAATGGATCTTTTCATCTAGAAGCTCCACTGATCTGAATTATTATTTAGAATATACAAAAGTTTGTTATCTCATTGCCCATTTTTTTAAATTATGAATAAATATGAATTTTGGTTTTAGGCATCAAATAGTCATAACTCATAATTGTTGATTATTAATCTGATCACATTTGTTGATTTAATTTGGCTCTTTATCCTAAGTCAAGACTTTATGATTTCATTTCATGCCAAACTTTGGAAAAGACTGGCAAAGACAGTCTACTAGTAGTAATTTTGAACGTTTCCAAGGTTTGATTAGAAAAGAACAACCACTAAAACCTAGAGTGGAAAATACCATCAAGGGGTTAAACAATCCAATATCAAAATTAAACAATACATCAAAGCAATTATCAGAAAAAGAACAAAAAATATTCAGCAGAATTGTTCAAGCAAAGCAAAAAGGTGATATGTATACAGCAAAAGCTCTTGCAGATGAACTGTCTCAAATGAGAAAGACTAGTTCAATGATAGGAAATATGAGATTATCTGTAGAAAAAACACAACTCAGACTCACTACTGTAAATTCTGTAGGTGATGCTATAGTTGCTATGAGACCTGCAGTAGATACAATGAAGACAGTAGTTCCTGCAATGAGTAATGTAATGTCTCAAGCAAGTGGTGAGATTGAATCTATGGGTAGTATGCTTGGAGATATGATGCCAGGATCTATTGGTGAGGACTCTTTTGCAGATTCTGGAGCATCAGGACAAGAAACAGATTCAATTCTACAAGAGGCAGCAGCTGTTGTAGGAACACAGACTGGTGAAAAATTCCCATCTGTTCCAACTAGTACAGATAGTATCATGGCATCCGCAGATTCACTCACATAGTTTTTTCAAAACATTAAAGGATACCATTCAAAAATCTTTGAAATAGTCATGCCTACTTGGAACTGTAAAAAATGTGATATGCCAATGACGTTGATTGAACGTCATCCAAACACGATATGTCCAAATTGTGGAAATAGAATGATTGAGATTTCTGGTTGAATCCTATAAGACATGAACCTTTTTAGTAATTAATTTGAGATTAGTTGCTTATTGTTTTCCTTTGATTTTTTCTATTGTTTCTAGTACTGAATTAATAGATTTTAGAATTTTTTGCTGTTTTTCATGATCTTTTTCCTGCTCTAATTCTTTTGAAAGATCTAACATTTTTTTATCTAATGTCTCTTCTAATGGTGATTTTTTTGATTGCTGTATGTCTTTTTGTGGAACTTGTTTTTTTTCAGGTTCACTACCACAACTGATGCATAATGCATGTCCGTCTTTCATCACTCTTACCCCTTTACAATATGGGCAAGGTTCACTGAGTAATGTTGCCCCGTTTAGTAACATTTCAGCAGCTTTTCTTGTAAGATCTTCTGTCACAACCTTTCTTTGACTTTCTATCTAAAAAATCTCCTTATTTTTAATAGATTGTTGCTATTCAAACAAGGCTTAATAGTGCGTGAAATTGATGTGATTTCGAACGTATGGCAGTAATTTGTAATACTTGTGGTCTTCCAGAAGACTTGTGTGCTTGTGGTGAACTTGCCAAAGACAGTACTAAAATAATAATTCGATTAGAAACAAGACGATTTAAGAAAAAAGGTACTATGATTGAGGGATTAGATCCTAAGTTAAATAATTTAGAATCTGTTGCAAAAAGTCTCAAAAATAAATATGCATGTGGGGGAACTGCAAAAGAAGGTTATGTCTTTTTACAAGGTGATCATCGAGATACCATTAAAGAGACTTTGATTAATCTGGGTTTTGCAGCAGATACTATAGAACTACATTAGAACAAATTGCAAAATTCAAATAAAATTTTACAAGCTCTTGGAATTCCTTATACTGCATTATTATCTGTAATTTTTGGTTTACTTTTAGTATCTTTTCCAATTGGAATTTTTCTAGTCTTTGAAAGTGATATTGGCGGTGATATCAATTATGATTATCCTTTAACACATTTGGAATTATTTCATGGAACTGAATTGTATCAAATGCCTACTGATGTTACTATTGGTGATGTCTTTGTTGTTTTATGGACTTTTTATGCTATTCTTTTTACTATTTCAATAATTGGACCAAAACATGGATTTTTTAAATCACTTTCATCAGTAATCTCTTTTGGAAAATTTGAATATCAATCAAATTACATGGTTGGAATCACAAAATGGCTTTCAATTTTAATTTTAATTTCTCTATTGATTAATTTCATTCAAGAGGGATTTGGAATTGTAACTGTTCCGCCACTTGGTGATAATGATTTAATTCAATTTTTTTATATCACTCTTGCACCTCTGATAGAAGAATTTGGATTCCGTTTAATTTTGATTGGAATTCCTCTTTTTGCACTATATTCCAGTAAGCCTTCTCCAAAATATTTTCTCAGATGTTTATGGCGTCCTGCAAATTTGGAAATATTTGATTCTAAAAAAGCAATTATCTTGATTGTTTTTGTAGGCGTTCTTTTTGGATTTGCACATATTGCTTTTGGTGATTCTTGGAGTGAGGGTAAATTTGCACAAGCCGCTGCTGGTGGTATAATATTGGGATGGGTCTATTTACGATATGGTTTTGTGGCTTCACTGTTAATTCATTGGGCAACTAATTACTTTGTATTTTCTTATGCTTATTTTATCGCACAAATTAATTTAATTTCAATTGAGGATGCATTCTCTCACTCTTTGATGTCTTCTCTGGAAATTTTGTTATTGCTATCTGGTGCATTTTCTGTTTCTGTTTTAATCATCAGTAAAATATTTTCAAGACGAGAATCAAATTTAAAGATCTAGTACTATCAAATTCTTACAACTATTTTTAATTATAATCTCTGCTATTCCGGCAACTTTTGCTAATGAGTTTGATGAATTTGTTCTCTTCAAAATTGTTTTTTTCTAGTTTGAATCTAAAAGTTCTCTAATTTTTGCTTCAATTCGTGGTTTATCATTTTGCTCTAATAGAAATTCTAAATCTTCTTTGTTATCCACATCCCACATGATTCTTTTTACAAAAACCATTGCAACATTTAGCGTGTATTCTTTGGCAGTATTCATGTGGATTTTATAACTATCTTCATCATAATGCGTCTTCATCAAATCAATTGGCATTCTTACTAGAGCATTTGTTCCATCAAATCTTCTGGATGGTATAATTATTGCAAAATTTGGCTGAGCCATATATTTTAACATAAAATCGATATCTTGAGTTTTGATATATGGTATGTCTTGTGGGAAAACAATTGATACATCAAATTTATTTTCTAAAAGATATTTGTCTGCCAGTGCTACTGCACTGTTAACACTTTCTTCTTTCTCATCTCTGATAATAATTACATTGAATTTTTTTCCAATCTCAATTGCTTTTTCCTCTTTTGTTACTAGGATTGTTTTTTCAATTTGAGGAGATATGGAAATGGTATGTAAAATCTCCTCTAACATAATTTTGCATAATCCTTCTATTTTTTGCGGAGATAAATCTAAACGTGTTTTAGCATTAGAGAAAGTCTTTACAGGAATAATTGCTGCTATTTTCAAATTACACGTGAACTTGTTTTAAGATAAAATTGGCTAATGCATCTTCTGCTAATTTATTTTTCATAGTGATTTTTGTTTCAAAAACTCTCATATCCAAACTCTGAATTTTCTTTACTAGTGCTTTATCTTTAGTATCAACTATAATGTTGGAGCATACATCTGAATACATTTTTGCTAATCCATATGCGTTTGATTCTATTCCTGCAGCCTGCATGTATTTTGCTGCTGGACCACTAATTGCATTGTCTCCAATTAATGGACTAATTGCCACAACCTTTCTTTTAATTTTTGATAATTCTTTTCTAATCCCTTTAATTTGTAACATTGGTCCAATTGATGTCAATGGATTTCCTGGAGCTAAAATAACTATATCTGCATCATGAATTGCATTTATTGCTTCAGGATTTGGGCGGGCTTTATCAGAACCTATGTATTGAATTCCTTCAACTTTATCCATTCCTCTATACTTTACCCAGTATTCTTGCAAGTGTAATTCTCCTTTGTTTGTAGTAATTCTTGTTTCAATGGTGTTATCTGTAACTGGAATAACGTTTGCAGTGACTGCAAATTTCTTACACATCCATTTTGTAATATCACTTAGATTTTTTCCATTTTTTAACATGTTTGTTCTAAGTAGATTAGTTGCAGCATCTCTGTCTCCAATTCTAAACCAAGTTTCTTCACCAAACACTTCCATTTGACGTAAAAAGTTGAATGTATCTTTTTTAATTCCCCAACCTTTTTCTTGGTCTAGTAAATCAGCCAATCCATAAACAATTGTATCAATATCTGGACATACATAGAGTCCATACATCCAATAATTATCTCCAACATTAGTAATTACATTAACTTTGGAATCTTGAGCTACAAACCCTCTAACTATTTTTACTGAACCTGTTCCTCCTGCTAAAACTGTAATCATATCATATACCTCTAGAATTACAAAGTCTTCATATGTTACTCCATATTACTTTTTCAAATTCATGTGGAATCAAATTTTTAGGATACGTTTATTACTGAAAAATATCGATTTTTGACGTGTCTAGGTCTATGATTTTGACAATATTGATTGCCGGCATAATAATTGTTGGTACTAGTACTTCTACTGTATGGGCAGCACAATTAGAATCAAAAATTAACCCAAACTCTGATGAATCTCCTTTTAAAATGAATTATCTAAAAACTATCTTTATTGAATATCAAAACGGTGGAGATCTCTTTGATGCGTTACGTGGACATGAATGGACAATAACAGGTTCTGCTGATATCTCTGATCCTGGCGTTCAAAAACTCATGGATTCATTAAATCAACGAATTACTGAAGATGGAAGTCAAGCAAGAATTTCTGATTTGAATGTAGAGTATGATTTTCATCTTAAAGCACGAAATATCAATACATCAGTTGATTTTAAAGTGATTATTGAAGGTACACTTACAAATTATGTAATAACTAAAGATTCACAACGAACACTTATTGATTTAGGTTGGAGAGGTCTTTCTACAAATGATGAAATTATAATTGATGGTATTGAAATTAACATTCCAATAAATATGATAAAATCTCAAGAACTTGAAGCATATGCTTTCTTTGTTGGTACAGAAGCTGAAGATGTTCTTAATAGACCACTAATTAATGCCGATTTTATTTTAGAGCAACCCATGACTAATTGGCACTTTTTGTTTGATCCAACTGGAATTACATCTGATGCTGAAACATTTGGACTAGATAAATCAATAACTGGATTTGTCATATCTAGTTGGACTATGGGTGAAAGTAGTCTAAGGGAAGGAAGACAAGTTGAAAGAGTCTATGAGGCCGATATTATTTCTGATCAAAAATATTCAGTTAGAAGTGTACAGTCATCTGATCAAGCAACTCTTGCAGCAATTGGATTTGGTGCATTAGATGTTTTGGATGGAGTTGAAATTGCAGGTGTTACTCCAACATCCCCTGCAGGATATGCAACAACTTCAACTGGTGAATTTCCAGTAATGATTGTTTATGGTATGGCAGGAATGGCTGCAATTGGCGGTATAGGATTTTTCATTCACAGTAGTCGTTCCCTCAAAAATGTTAAATCAGAACAAACAGGAATTGATCCTAGTAGATTAGTAGGAACACAAACTAGTTCATCATCAGGTGGTTATCAAACTAACAGAGGTGAAGCACAATTAAAAGATGATTCTAGTTATCAGCAAACAAGAAGTGTTTATGAAGCAACTTCACAACAAAGTCCTCCTCCACAAAATACACCACCTCCAACTACACCACCTCCAACTACTCCATCTACTATGATAGACCAAGCATGTGGATGTGAAGCAGATAGTGGTGATCCTGATTATGCATGTGATTGTGCAATGCAGGGCGCTTGCATATGCAGTGCAGATTGTCAATGTAACACCGATGTTTGTAAAGAAGCAGTTAGTCAACTATAGAAAAATATCTATAAAATTTCATTTTTTGTCTTTAAAAAAATAATATGTGTGCTGGGAGTAACCCTCCTTCTGTTTTCACGATATTTCGCTTTGCAGCCTACCTGAACTTGGTACAGGATCCTTGAGTTCTGTTTGGCTTTGCTCCATGTGGGTCGTCTTTTTCATTCCTTTTATGGAAACCTCAGGTTTTGCCATCATTGTGCGCCATATTGGATTTTTTTCTGTTCCGTTGCCAACCATCTCTGATTATCTATCTCCAGATCACATTTCCTGTATGGAGGGAGGAGTTTCCTCTGCCGTAGCAGCGTGTCGTGCTCCAGCTCACATAACAAGTCTATTTTTTGATTGAATTTGAGTATTACTTTTTAGGTTTTGTGCCTATAATGAATAAAGTTCCATACTCTCTTTTCCATTTTTTTGCATTTTTCAAATCTTTGATGTGTTTTGTTTTAACTAAAAACCCTGTATTTTGAAAAAACTTTTTCCATTCTTTTTTTGAATGAAGATGCATTTGTATTTTCATAATACTTGCCCATCTTGCAGTTGCCTTGTTGTCTGTGTAAAAATCGGTTCCACAAAAAAACTGTCCTTCTGGTTTTAACATTTTGTATATTTTCTCTAGTGCTATTTCAATTGAATCTGCATAGTATAATGATTCCATAGAAAAAATAAAATCAAATTTTCCTTTATATTTCCAAGTCTCTATATCTGTGTGAATAAATTTTTCTTTTCCTATACTAGTTTTTTTAATTGCCTCTAAAATCATTTTTTTACTTTTATCGATACCTATTGATTTTTTACATTTTTCTTCTTTAGCAATTTTTCTTACAACCCATCCATTTCCACATCCTACATCAAGAAATGTAAATGGTTTATCAAACGAAACGGTTTGTAAAAATTTTGAGACATTTTTTCCATGCTCTATTTCCATTAACTCTGCTCTACCGTTCTGAGCCCATTTATCAAATGTTTTTCTAACACCATCCATGATTTTTAATTAATTTATTTCAATTATAATATTCTTCTTACAGAGCTTTAAGATGAATGACTTGTACGTGTTGCTTATATCTAATTTTCATTAATTTTATTTGAATAAGATTGCCTGACGAATCATGTAGAAACTGTGGTGGAGGATTAGTTGAGAATACTAAATGTTTTCAATGCATGAAACCTACAAGCATGATTTGTAAAAAATGCTCTACTTGCACCCTGGAGCAATTGCATTTTATTTGTACATCATCCCCAAATGCCAAACATCCCAAAACTGTGTCACAAATCAAGTCTGATAACTATCCCCAAGTTGTCATGGCTTGATTTAATTTTAGAAATTTTATTCTTAGAATCATTACTGCCTAAGTTTTAAGTATCAGGAAACTTGATTTTGATATCTATGAGGCAAATTCTTGCAGTTTTAGGCATGCTTGTCATTCTTTTAATGCCTGTATATGCTTCTGCTCAAAGTCCTGATAGGATTTCAATTATTGAAAATTGGTGATTATCTAAGTAAACATCTAGTTTTAAACAATGAACATTTCATTTATGATATTTCATTTGATGCTGAAAAGGACATTTGGATAATTCAGGGTGCTACTGACAAATCAGCTTTTGATAGACGCGAAAATCTATACGTTACTGTTTACAATATGGATAGCAGTATTCATAGTAGTTTGGAATTTACTGATACCAAACAAGGAAATTTTTACACTCAATGGATTGCCCTGACTGATCCTGGTTTGTATATTGTTCAATTACAATACCATGATTCCAAAGCTACTCAAATTGTTCATGTGGAAAAAGAATTTGATTACCAATATGTGGATTCTAATCTAAATATGATAGACCTTGCACGTGAATTTGAAGAATTACAATCATTTGCAAAAGAATTTGGTGGCACAAATTTTGATTCAAATCCTAGATTTGCATCTGTAGTAAATGAAATCAAATCTGGTTTTACTGGTGCTGATTCTAAAAGAGTTAGTAATGATTTAGATGAATTTAAACTAATTATTGAACGATATCTTCCAATAAGAAATCCTACTGCACCTATTGAGGCATCATATGATGGGGATAAACTAGTAGTATCTGGGTGTGTTTTAAAACTAGTAGAGTTTAGCGAGGATCTTTTTATCGATATTTATAATCAAAAGGGGAACCTTGTAAAAGAGATTATTCTCAAAGATGACCCAACTGGATTATTCACCGAAATTGTATCCCAACCATTTGATTCTGGTATGTATGTAGTTCAGTTACAATATCAAAATTTGATAGTAACTGATTTCTTTAATGTAAAATAATTAATTTTTCCCTTTAACTAAATTAAAGAGCTGCCTTACTGCAAGTTTTGGATGGTGTGTTGCTAATTTTATCATGTTTGATAATCCAAACTCTGCTTTAATAAAATCAATAAATTCTTCTGATTTTAATTCACTAATAATATCTAATTCCTTATCCCAATCCTCGTCTGATAGTCCAATCCATCTATCTTGAACTTTTCCTGCTGATTTTATTTTTGATTCAATATCTTTTTTCCAATTTTTTTCATATGGTACAAGTGCCTCTCTATTTGTATTTCCAGATTTTATTGCATTTGCTGAAACCTTTCCTGCAACTCTACCGTATTTTATTGCGTATCTTATTCCCTCAAGAACTAGTGGATTTGCTTGTCCTGCTGAATCTCCAACTAGTATCAAATTATTAAAAACTGTTTTTCTTGATAGTCCGTCATTTGGAATTAAACCATAATGAAATTCAATTGGTGTAATTTTTCCCAGTTTTTTAATTGGGCCTAATTTTGTATCCATTAATTCTTTGAGTCTTTGAGTTGGGTCTACATCTGATTCTGGTTTTCCTACTCCTACTCCAATTCTTACCATGTTATTACCTAAAGGAAAAATCCAAGCATATCCTGCAGGTGAATACTGTTGGCCTACCATTAACCACCATGTTTCTGAATCCACGTTTTCAACTTTTACTTCCCATTCGGCTCCAGCTCCAAATCTCTCCCACTGTGTAACAAAACCCATTGCCTTGCAAATAGTTGATGAAAATCCACTAGCATCAATTATCATTTTTGAATGAAATGTAATTTCTCCTTTGGGTCCTACACCACTAACTCCGACTATGTCTCCATTGTCATTTTTGATAACACCATTAATGCTAGTTTTAATGAAAATATCTGCCCCTGCATTTTCTGCCTCTTTAGCTAACCATCTGTATGTTTTTCGAACATCTAAAACTGCAGCTCTTGGTATTGAATCCTTTATTGTAATTTCATTATTTGGTGAGCAAAATGTGAAATTTTTAATTGGATTGTAACAATTCTCTGGAATTCCAAACTCTTTGATGCTTTGAATCCACGTTACTCCACTCGTTCTAACCGTTTCAGCAATTGAGTTCTCTTTTTCAATTAAAGCTACGTTGATTCCATTTTTTGCAGCAGACCATGCAGCTGATGATCCTGCTGGTCCTCCACCTACCACTACTAAATCATATTGATTTTCTTCAGACAATTAATCTAAATCATTAGTACCTAGGATATAATTTTGAGGGAATGATTGGAAATTATTTTTTTAAAACAGGATTACCTGCAGTATCGTTTTCTCTTTCTGAATCAAAGGTCTCCATATGTGCTAGATCTCTGTGCATAAAACTATGAGTTTTTCCTACTTCTTTTCTACAGAATTTTGAATGAATCGTTTCCTCAACTTTTAAAGTGGTTTCATTCTCATGAAATAATCTTTGTCCACAATCAGGGCAAATAAATTCAGGCATGTATCATGTCTGCATCAAATCTATTTAGATGTTTCAAAACTATAATCCCATTTTAGATATGTTTCAACCCCAAACTTTAGATGTTCAAAAATTTATAATTTTTTGTGGAAGAATCAGAAATTGTATCATTACTAATGTGGTCAGTTGTAACTGGAATTATTATGATTGTGTCTGGATTAAGCTATAATGCATTTTTGAAGAGAAAAAATCCTCCAATCTAATTGTTACATATGATAAAATTCTAAAATATTTTTTGAGTGATTATCCTTCTGATGCAGTTTTGCCGCCATCAACATTTAGAATTGTTCCTGTAATCCAGTTTGCCTCATCAGATGCTAAGAACAATACTGCATTTGCAACATCTTCTGGTTCACCAATTCTTGCAAGTGGTAATCTCTCTTCAAGTACTTTTCTTGCTTGAGGATCATCAAGATATGGTTTAATCATTCCTGAATTGATAATTCCAGGATTAACACAATTACATCTAATATTTTTTCTTGCATATTCTACTGCTATAGATTTTGTAAACATGGAAATTGCAGCTTTTGTAGATGAATATACTGCCAGATGAACTCTTGGGATTGCTCTCTCACTTGATATTGAACCAACATTTACAATTGCCCCACTTTTTACATCTGACATTTTTCCAAGCACTGATTTTGTCATGTGAAATACTCCTAACAAGTTTATGTCAATTAGTTTTTTAATTTCTGAATCTTGCATTTTATGAAAATGTATTGGATCATTAATTGCACCTGCATTATTTACTAAAATATCGATTTTACCATATGTATCCATTATCTGACTAACAGCTTGCTGAGTTTGTGATTCATCAGTTAAATCACATGTGATTGATGCAGTAGATTCTTCATTTCCAATTTCTTTTCTTGCTTTTTCTAAACCCTCTAAATTTCTTGCAATCATGATAACTTTGGCACCCTCCTCAGTGAACCTCTTTACAATTCCTCGTCCAATATCACTTGATGCTCCAGTGACTATTGCAACTTTGCCATTTAATCTCACATTCTCTTTTAATTAACATAGTTTATAGAATTTCTGTTAAATTTTATTCATAAATTTGATTTTATTTTGTTTCATTAATATTTTTGATATATTCAATAATTCCTGTATAATCAATATCTCCCAATCCTGCATTAATTGCATTTTCATAAACTTGTTCTGCTTTACTAATCATTGGCAATTCTATTCCTAAAGATTTTGCAGTATTAGTCATGGTGCTGATATCTTTTTTTAAATTGGCAAGAGTGAATGTTGCATCATAATTTCCTTCAATCATTTTGTATGCCTTTTTTTCACTCATTCCAGTTTTAAAATATGTAGAATTTAAAATCTCTAGAAATATTTTTGGGTCTACATTTGATTTTTTGAGTAGAATAATGCCTTCAGATAATGCTAAGGCCAGCATCGTAATTTGTAGATTCATGGCAAGCTTTACTGAATGTGCAACCCCTTCTCCTCCTAGAAAAAATACTTTGTTTGCAATTTTTTCAAAGATACTTTTACAATCCTCATAACTATTTTTATCCCCTGACACCATCATTACTAAATCCCCTGAAATTGCAACATTTGGTCCACCCATAACTGGAATATCTAATTTGTAAATATCATTATCTTGAAATTGTTTTGAAATCTTTTTTGATTCTGTTGGATCGATAGTACTCATATCTGCAACAATTAATTTTTTATGTCTTCCTTCAATGATTCCATCTTTTTCAAAAGAAATTTCTTTAACTGCTTTTGCATCTTTTACTATGATTATCACAAGTTCAGAATTTATTGCAACATCTTTAGGTGATGTAAAAATTTTGACTCCTTTATTTTCTAGATTTACTGTTTTTTCTTTTGTTCTATTGTATGCTGAGACTTGAAAACCTGAATCAAACAAATGTTCAGCTACTGCATTTCCTAACATTCCTAGTCCTATTATGCCAACTTTGTTCATGTTGATTCCTTTTTTGATAATGTAAAATTAATGACGTTCTTCATTTTGAATTTCCCATTGCTTATTTCTAAATCTTGATACTGCAAATTCTATTTGACCAATAGTTTTTTCACCTTTCTTTACTTTTGCAAAATCAAATTTCTTCATTTTGAATAATTTCTCTTCTGGCCTATATCCTCCCTCTATCACTTTGACTTTGAATCTTTTACTTGCTTTGATGATTAATTTTCTTGCATTTTGTACATCTCCAACCCATGAAAACATTTCAAAATCACCAAAATTTTTTGTAGAAATGATATGTCCGTATAATCTTGCTTCAAGCTTCATTTTTTGTGATTTTGCTCGCTCATTTAACCACGCTATTACTTCTTCACCATGATCTTTTTCTATTCCAAAAGTTTCTGAATCCCTCATATACTCAAATGTATAATATTAAACAATAATAATCATTTTCTAAGTACTGTTAAACTAAAATATCGATTATACATTGAAATTTTATGCTTACAGTTGATTGTAAAGAAGTTTTGTCGATAAAAAATGAATTACTAGTGTTTGTTTCAGACTCAGTAGCTGCAATTCCTACATTAAAACATCATCAATTCATGCTTTCAAAATTTGATGATGATGAAATACTTGATATCGACACAGTGATTTCAGCAATTAAAGAATTCCTTGATTCAATCGGTGAGACTAAAAATTTTGCAGTAATTTCTCATAAAGAAATCATTAGTATTACATCTATTTCTGGTAAAATAATTGAGCGAGATACACAAACATCACAACTTGAAATGTTTTCTTGCACTCATTGTGGATTTGTTACAAAATATGAAGTTGAATTAACCACTCACATGAGAATTCATTATATGTAATTTAATTTCAGTTTTTTTCATATGATTTTTACAAGATCTTTATAAGCACTGAAAATACAAATTAATTGTGACTGATATTTTTAAAAATAATGTAACAAAGATTTATTGCGAAAAATGTGATCTAATTTTTAAATCTCGAGTAAAATTTGATGCACATTTTGATAGTCATTCATCAAGTGTTACGTGTGAAGTATGCCCTATTGATACTGTAATTGCAAAATTTGTAAATTTGTTTAAGCGAAAATCCTCTCGTAATTTGGAATAAGTTTTTTTAACTCATTTTATCAGAATTTAATATGAATAAAAAAGTGATGATGATGGGCATCATTGTTGTAGCAATAATTGCAGGAATTGCAGCCTCAGTTTCATCACCTCCTTCAGAAACTGTGAATCTTGATATGGGGAGAGCACATGGAACAATAATTACTGCTATGGGATCTCCAATTTTGGGAAATCCTGATGCACCAATTACTATAGTTGAATTTGGTGATTACCAATGCCATCAATGTTACAATTGGTTTCATAATACAAAACCTGCAATTGAGCAACAATACATTGAATCGGGAAAAGTAAATCTAGTTTTTGTTGACTTGGCATTTTTAGGTAAAGATTCTCCTATAGCTGCACAAGCATCATACTGTGCAGAAGATCAAAAAATGTATTGGGAATATCATGATCTTCTTTACACTTTACAGGAATCAAAAATTGATAGTGGATGGGCTAATTCTGAAAGACTAAAGGCATTTGCATTTAGTTTGGGTCTTGATGTGGAACTCTTTGAGAGTTGTCTTGATTCTGGAAAATACTCAAAACGAGTTTCATTTAACACTCAACAAGCAAAAGACCAGGGTGTTAGGGGAACTCCTGGATTCTTTATTGTAAATTCTGATGGACAACAACAAATTAGTGGTGCACAACCATTTTCTGTTTTTAAACAAATATTGGATCCTTTGATCTAAATGATACATACAATCAAACTAGTTTTCTCAAATTCCAAATACTTGGTATTATCATCTGCAATTTTTGTAGTTATGATGATTGGATTATTGATAATGTCTGAGTATATCTTCTTGGAGCCATACGTTGTTAGTCATATTCCTTCTGGAACTGAATTAGGATTTGTATTAATTGTAATCATTTCTGCATTATCTGCTCTAGTTCTTCCAATGAACATATTTCGGATAAATATTCTCAAAAGCTCAAAACAAAAAATGGGTGGTGGTGTTTTTGGTTCTATAATTGGTGCAGCAGCTGGAGCTTGTAGCTGCGGTCCTATTGGTTTTGCAGTAATTTCCACATTTGGTTCAGTTGGTGCTACAGCTACTGCATTTTTGACAAATTATGAGATTCCAATTAGAATAGTTGCTATTGCGATTTTGAGTATCACCTATTTTACAACGGTAAAATCCCTCAAAGTTGAATGTAAAATCAATTCTTGAATTTAATTCATTAGAAATTACCACTTAGGTAAATTTTTACAACCCTTGACTCTATCATGTAGTCTTTCAAGTAATTATTGTGACATTCATCTTTATCCCAATTAGGCCAAGTAGGAGAAATCCTGATGCCGATGAAATTGAAGATGCAGAAGATTAGCATCTTTTCCCTCTTTGTATTTCCTATAGACTGATTTTCAAATTATGTAATGTTGGGATATTTATTTGCCATTTTTAGATTTATTTTAATGAGGAATTGGAATCTTATTTTTGGAATTGCAATAATTTCCAGTCCCATTCTTTTTTCAATGATCGCATTTCCTGATTCTATTACTTGGAGTTGGAATGAAGGACGAGGTGGTTATCTTTTTGCATTAATCTTTGTAGTAGCAGAACTTGTTGGTCTGCGAATTGTAATTTCTAAAAAACGATTACTAGCAGTTATTCCAATGGCACTGCTTGTCATTGGATATTTGATATCATTAGAGTATGGATTTCGAGATTACATCATTGCATATGGCGAATCAATTGACATTCCATTAATTTTCTCATTTACGTGGATGTGGGACTTTATTGTAATGGCAATTTTTATTCTTATTGCACTAACTGTTTTCTTTGGTAAAAGATGGATTAGAATTGCACCTGCAGCACCAATATTTCTTACAGGTACTGCAATAATTTTATCCCTTGATGCATTTTTCCCATATGACACACTTGGTCCGTTACAATATGTCGTTCCATACTTTATTCAAGCAAATGTTTGGATAATCACTACACTTGAACTCGGAACTGCAGTAGCACGAGACAATGTAATGTTTTTGCGTGGTGATCACGGTTCAATAGCATTACAAGTATTTTGGCCCTCAGCTGGTGTTCATAGTATTATCATCTTCTCTTTGGTGATTGGGGCATTTATGTTAAAGATGAATATTCCACGAGGTAGAAAATCTATCTATTTTATTATCGGAATAATTGGTACCATTGTAGTTAATCTGATTCGAATTTTTTCATTATCATGGTATGCCCTAAAAGTAACTACAGACCCTGTTGCATGGGAGGAATATCACAAGATTGCAGGTGAAATAATGTTTTTGCCGTGGCTGTTTGTGTTTATTTTAATTGTTATAGTAATAGAAACCCGTAGGCTCAAAAAGATGGAATCAAAAGGAAATCTTCCACCTAAAAATAATTCGTAATATCACTCTGTCCTTTAATTTCTGATAACTCTGTCACTTTGACACCTAGTCTTCTAATGGTAATTGTTTGATTTTCTAGTGCCTCAACTAGTAATGCCTCTGCATTTTTTTGTAATTCTTGTAAATCTGCAGTTGGGTTTCTAAGCATTCTTGATTTTGATTTGTTTGATAAATCTGATTGAACAAAATGAATTCCAACTGATTTGAACATTCGATTATTTTTTTTAATTACATCATGTACTTCTACACATAACTCTTTGATACTTTCTGATAGAAATGAATAATCTTTAGAATCTTTTTTGAGTGTCATGATTTTACTGTATTGAATTCTGTCTTCTTTTTCTTTTACTGGTTCATTATCTATCCCCCTTGCAGCATTGTAAATGTAAGTTCCACTTTTTCGCCCAAATTTATTATTTAGTGTAAAGACATCTAGCTTTTTTAAATCTTGAATTGTTTCTATATTCATTTCTGAAAATATTTTTTCAGTTTTTCCTCCAATCCCTGGAATTGTTCTAATTTTTAATTGTTCTAAAAATTCTTCAACTTTTTCTGGTGTTACAATTGTTAACCCATCAGGTTTTTGATAGTTTGATGCAATTTTTGAGATTAATTTATTTTGAGAAATTCCAACAGAACAACTAAGTTTTATTTTATCTCTGATTGAATTTTTAATTTGTTGTGCTAAATGACTTGCTTTCTTAAAATCCCCCTCTACCCTTTTTGTTACATCCAAATATGCTTCATCACGTCCTACATATTCAAAGACATCTACATCTTTTTTCATAAGCTCCATTGCTTTTTCAGACATTTCTGTATAGTATTCAAAATCTACTGGTAGAAATACTGCATCTTTTCTTTCCTCAAGTCTTTTTTTTGCAAACGCTATTGGAATTCCTGATTTAACTCCATATTTTCTTGCAGTATAGTTTGCAGTGGCAATTGCACCACTATCTCCTCCTCTATCAGAAAATACACAGACACAGACTGGCTTTGTTTTTAATTCAGGCGATCTTACTTCTTCACATTGAGCATAAAAATAATCAAAATCAATGTGGAAAACTATTCTTGTTTCCAATGTGATTGTTTATTTTCATGATTATTACAATATTGTGTATTCATCTAAATAGCTACTAGTTTTATTGTTCTTATGGATTCACCAATTTCTGCAAATGATGATGGCATAAAATTCAAGCCTGAAAATATGGAAAGAGAGAAACTTTATCACTGCATTTTCAAAAATAAGGCAATGCTTGGATTCAAAGATTCTCAAGATGTTCTAAATTGCTATGAGATTGAAGATGAGAAACTAGTTGAAGAAATTAAAAAATGCAATACTAGTGACGATCTAGAGAAATTCTTTGAAAATTATCTAAAATCACAAAACCTGAAAAATTAAATAAAAGTGAAAGAGTGTTTGGTTATTAAAGGAATTTTAAATTGAGCGACCCTAAAAAATCAAACGACGCAGAAGACATTTTATCAGAATTTGATTCTCGAACTAAACCTACACCTGAGCCAACTCCAGAACCTGAGCCAACTCCAGAACCTGAGCCAACTCCAGAACCTGAGCCAACTCCAGAACCTGAGCCAACTCCAGAACCTGAGCCAACTCCAGAACCTGAGCCAACTTCAG